>Ga0079225_10000960_pt1 | contig 16004 bp, 14 predicted proteins | sample Poulit2012_FD_76344 | JGI IMG/M metagenome (GOLD analysis project Ga0079225, IMG submission 76344) | Agricultural soil microbial communities from Georgia to study Nitrogen management - Poultry litter 2012 | ecosystem: Environmental > Terrestrial > Soil > Agricultural land | place: USA: Georgia... | reverse complement strand
CATCCCTTTGTTATTATGCCCTTTCAGGACGTAGTGACATTACATTGGAGAAGTTTTTATATTTTATTGAAAACACTTCTGTTCCGTTCAGCAAGCAAAAACCTTATTAGCTTAGTAATAAACCAACTAAGCTCTCCCACAAACCTTATTAGCTTATTTTTTCAGTTCTGCTTCCTACCATTTAATTTGAATTTTGAAATAATAGCAGGCTTGATTATTCTTTTAATATTTTAAATCCGGGCAAATAGATTGGGCTAAAGCCCAAAATAGAATAGAATACCTAAACCCGTTGGATAAATTCAACGGTAATAGACTTAATGCAATGAATATTTATAGAAAATCGACAGTATTTCGATGTAAAGATAGAATCTTTTAGCAGTTTTTATTGAACAAGAAGTCAATCATCTATTACAGTCTGCTATGAAAGATTCCATCGACGAGAGGCTTTAGCCCAACCGCAATGATGTCATTCACTAAAACGAAAAAAATATTCGTCAACGCTATTTTAAACTGATCAATAATTTTCAAACATCTACTAATAAAGAATGTAAGCATGACAAAATATCTCAAGAAAGACATCGTATCGCTTATCAATCGTTTTATTAATCAACTCAATTTGATGATTTCATGGCTGTGTTTTCATAAATTTACCGACTTTTGTTATTGGATATAGTTTTAAATTCTAAAGCAGCTTGTTATGCATATTTATAATGTCACCATCAACATTGACGAAAGCGTTCACGACGAATGGATTGATTGGATGAAAACGGAACACATTCCCGAAATGTTGGCCACCGGAAAATTCACCGAGGCTTTGATGAGCAGGGTTTTGGTTGAAGAAGAGATGGGTGGAATCACGTATTCCGTGCAATATCAAACTAAAGACATGGAAACGCTGCAGCGCTACTATCAAGAAGATGCAGAAGAGATGCGCGCAAAATCAAAGCGATTTGAAGGAAAAGCGGTTGCTTTTCGCACAGAAATGGAAATCATTGATAAGCAATGAGTAAAAAACATAAATATCGCCACAGACAACATCGAAGCGATCCTGTTCGAGCAAAGAAGTTTCTGGGACAGCATTTTTTAAAAGATGAAAGTATTGCACGCCAAATCGGTGAATCCATCACTCCGGAACATGTCAAAAACCTGTTGGAAATCGGCCCGGGAACCGGAATCCTCACCAAATATCTCCTTGAAGAAGATTGGACGCTGAAAGTTATGGAGCTGGATTGGGATTCGGTTTCCTATTTGAAAAACGATTTTAAAAAAGAAAATGTAGCCATCTCTTCAAAGGAATTTGAGATTATTGAAGCAGATTTTTTAAAGTACGATTTAGGAAAACTGTTTCCCGACGAGGAGTTTGGGATTATCGGCAACTTCCCCTACAATATTTCCTCGCAGATATTATTCAAGACCATAGAAAATCGCGAACGCATTCCGGCTTTTAGCGGGATGTTTCAAAAAGAAGTCGCCAAACGAATTTGTGAAGGACCGGGAAGCAAAGCTTATGGAATTTTATCGGTTTTAACGCAGGCGTTCTACGAAGCCGAATATCTTTTCACCGTTCCTCCAGGCGTATTTTCTCCTCCGCCAAAAGTAGATAGCGGCGTATTGAGACTTTTTAGAAAAGAAAATTACCACCTTGACTGCGATGAAAAACTATTTTTTAAAGTCGTAAAAATAGGATTTCAACAAAGAAGAAAAACGCTTAGAAATAGTTTGAAGTCCTTTGGATTATCAGATGAATTGAGAGCTAATCCTATTTTCAACAAACGTCCGGAGCAACTTTCAGTTGAAGATTTCGTAAAGTTGACAGAAATGATCGGGAAAGATCGGAAATAAGTTTGTTTCAAGATCTGCAATACAAAACCCACCTCATTCACCTTTACTTATGCTTTAAAACACAAGCTAAAACAAATACCTTACCTTTGAAAAAAAGTAGAAAATGAACGCTTATTATCAGCTATTAAAAAGAGAAGTCAGAGAAGATGATTCGCATGTTGCTTATTACAAACCCTCTCAAAATGCGCAGGGAGCCTGGAACAACAAGGAACAACACATGGCACCGGCCACCGGAGTAATTTGTAAAGAGTTGGAGCAATTCCAACCGAAAGAAAACATGCGATACGGGCGAATCAGTTTAGATATTTATGGGATGATTTATTTGGATGAATTCACCATCACCACGCGTTGTATCCGTCCGGGGAAAACCATAGAACTGATTGAGTCTATCTTTGAAGCTAAAGGCAGAACTTGCATTGTTGCCCGCGCTTGGCGTATGATTAAAGAAGACACCAGTTCAGTAGAAGGAATTGAAGATCGAAGTATCCCTTCGTTTAAAGATCTTCCAAAATGGGAAGGGATGTCGATTTGGCCCGGCGGTTACATCAAATCTGTTTCAGACAACATCAGAGTGGCAAAACATCAACCGGGAAAAGGGAAGGTTTGGCTTACCAATGATTTGGAAATGGTGGAAGGAGAATCGACCAGTTCTTTTTCTAAATTATTGGGAATGGTCGATACGATGAACGGCGTAGCCCATAGACAAAAAGGGGAGTTTACATATATGTTTCCCAATTTGGATTTGCAAATTCACCTCTATCGCATGCCGAAAGGCGAGTGGTTGGGATTGGATGTGCAACAACAATACGGCGCAGATGGCATCGGATTGACGACAGCAGTTTTACACGATGAAATTGGATCTTTTGGCCATGCAGAGCAGATCTTGACGGTTCGGAGTATGTAGGGTTAATCGATCGAGCGCTAAATTAGGAAAATGAAAATTACCTCGAAAAAATAAGATAATAAGGTATTCGAATGTGTTTTATTACATTGGTTATGAAACTAATAAGGTTTGATTTTGGGATATTTTATCTTCCCTCTTGAAAAGTGATCAGATCGTAAATCAGTTGGGAAATTATTCCGCGCTTTCAGCGCTTTTAAACTCGGAGTGTTTTTAGGATTGGGCATTGCCCAACCCTTTGATATTTAGCCCTTTCAGGGCGCAGGGGAAATTGAAAAATATAATTTTCGAGTAGAATTGGTTGAGTTCTTGATGGAGTTATTTTTCAATTCCTGATAATAAAGAGGATTTGGTTTGTGGACGGAAACACCCCGCCCGCCTGAGGCGGGCACCCTCCGCCGCGGCGGAGGGAATTGATAGTGCTCTCCTTAAAGCAACGGATCCTTCCGATTGGCTTTCTTCTCGGCTGTTCGTTTTTTCTCTTGTAACCGTTTTTCGTGATATTTTTTTCCGGGTTTTGGTTTCTTTCGCTTCTTGCGTTTTTTTAAAGCTGTTTTCAACTGATTTAAAAATCGCTGTGTCACCATATCTTTATTGCGGTGCTGACTGCGACTTTCATTACTCGACATTTGAAAGACATTATCTTTGGTCAAATAAGACTGTAGTTTTTTCTTTAAACGTTCGATTTGATCTTCATCAAAAACAGAGGTCTGCTTAAGATCCCATTCCAAAATCACTTTGGTATTGGCTTTATTGGCATGTTGTCCGCCCGGGCCACCGCTTAAAACAGCTTTGTAATTGACCTCTTCTAAAAGTTGTTTTTGATTGAAATGCATCTTGTTCGTTTTGTATTGTCCTTATAAAATAGTCTTATATTTACTGAATTCAAAGTTATTTATTGCACAACTTCTGTTTTTTTAGTGAATCTCATGAAAAATTACATAACAATTATCGCTTTATTTATTTTAAGCCTAAGCTGCAAAGCACAATACAACAATATCGTACCTATAGAGAATTATCATTCTTACGTTGAAAATCACAACATTACACAAGGAACCTATTTTAAAGATGTCAATAATGTTTTAAATAAATACGTTGGAACCTGGAAGGGAGAGTTCGATGGGAAACAGTATACGATAAAAGCTCATAAATCATCAAAAACAACAATTTCGGGAAGAATGAAAAAAGATTTAATTTATATTCGTTATACTATAAAAGATCCTAATGACAACATTATTAAAAAAACTATTGATGTTGCTGATGCTCCCGCTTTACAGGGAAAATTGTTTGACGAAGACAATCCTGAAGTTTATACGTTGCTTTATTATGTAAAAGATGATAATGAAGTAGAATGTGGAAATGTGGGTACGATGTTTATAGAAACCTTAAATAATAATACCAAACTCAAATTGTATGTTGAGCCAGACCATATGATTTTTTTCGATATAGAAGGAGAGCCAGATCCTTGTCCAAATGGAAGAATATTTCCGCCATTTCCGGAGGAAGATAATCCTATGATTTTAACCAAGCAAAATTCGCCACAAAGAGGAGCTATTAATAATGATTAAATAAAAGCTCTTTCAGATCAGCTGTTTAATTAGTTTGTATATACTCTTTAACATATATACACAGCTCACCTATTTCACTGTTTTATATTTTATTGCCACACTGTCATAAATGGACTTTCTAATATTATAGGATTTCTGTGTCATTTTCAAAAGCCTTGTTTGCAATAACATAAATTATACATCACTCAAGAAGAAATAATAGTTACAACCGCCCCGAAAATGGCTAAACCTGCGGTTTATCTATTTTGTCCCCACCTTTTTTAAGGTGGGGAGCTTTGTTATTTATTTTTAGATTATTGTAAAATAAGACAGAAGCATTCTTTTGGTAATGAAAAAGGTTGTCTTTACTATTAGGATTTTATAAATAAGCAAACAAAACGGCCTCTGATGAAACCATCAAAAGCCGTTTATATTTTAAGTCAAGAAATTTATTACGCTCTGATCTCGCGATTTTGTATGAGGTCTAAATAAAGATTAACTTTATTTTTGAGTTCTTTTCTTTTTACGATAAAGTCCAAAAATCCTTTTTCTAATAAGAATTCAGAAGTTTGAAACCCTTCGGGTAGGTCTTGCCCTGTGGTGTCTTTAACTACACGGGGACCTGCAAATCCAATCAGCGCACCTGGCTCGGCAATATTGATATCGCCCAACATTGCAAAAGATGCGGTTGTTCCTCCGGTTGTCGGATCGGTGGACAGGGAGATATAAGGGATTCCTGCTTCTGCCAATTGTCCGATTTTCACAGAAGTTTTCGCCATTTGCATCAACGAGATAACTGCTTCCATCATTCTTGCTCCTCCTGATTTTGAAATAATCATTAGGGGGGTTTTATTTTCCAAACAATAATCCACTGCACGCGCAATTTTTTCTCCGACAACAGAACCCATCGACCCGCCGATAAAGGTGAAATCCATACACGCAATCACAAGATTTTCTCCTTTAGATTGTCCGACAGCTACTCGAACAGCTTCGGTTAATCCGGTTTTGTCTTGTGCCTCCTTTATTCGGTCGGTGTATTTTTTCCTATCCTCAAATTTTAAAGGGTCTTTTGATGACAAATTTTTATCCAATTCCCTGAATTTATTATCATCAAAAAGAATCTCAAAATATTCTCTGCTTCCTATTCTGACGTGATAACCATCTTCCGGGCTTACCCACAAGTTTTCTTTTAATTCGTCGGCATCTACTACTTTTCCGGTAGGAGATTTATACCACAAGCCTCTTGGGATATCCTTTTTATTTTTGGTATCCGTCTGAATTCCTTTTTCCTTTCGTCTAAACCAAGCCATACATTTGAATTATTTTCGATTAATATATCCTCATTACCAGATTCTAAAAATCGGTTCGAAGAATTCGACTAAGCAAACTTACTAAATTATTTGCTTAACGCATCTATACAGTTAAGGTCTTCAAAAGCTTTTTCCAAGCGATCTCTGAACGCTTCCTCTCCATGACGCAACCAAACTCGTGGATCATAATACTTTTTATTCGGACCGTGTTCGTCATCGGGATTCCCTATTTGTGTTTGCAAATATCCTTCGTGTTCGTTCATATAATCGCGAACGCCGGACATAAAAGCGAACTGTAAATCGGTATCGATATTCATTTTGATCACCCCATATCCAATTGCTTCGCGGATTTCCTCTTGTGAAGAGCCACTTCCCCCGTGGAAAACAAGGTCTAAGTGATTGTGTTCCAAATCGAATTTCTTACTGACATACTCTTGAGAATTTTTCAAGATAATAGGACTTAGTTTAACGTTTCCGGGTTTATAAACTCCATGAACGTTTCCAAAAGCAGCCGCGACGAGCAATTGTTCAGAAATTTTGCTTAATTCTCCATAAGCTTTTGCCACATCTTCTGGCTGCGTATAAAGTTTAGCATTATCGATTCCTGTATTGTCCACACCATCCTCTTCACCTCCGGTCATGCCCAATTCGATTTCCAGCGTCATTCCCATTTTTTTCATACGCTTGAGATACTTGGCACTGGTTTCGATATTTTCTTCCAGACTTTGCGGACTCAGATCAATCATATGAGAACTAAATAATGGTTTTCCGTTCTTCTGATAAAACTCCTCCCCTAAATCCAACAGTCCGTCAACCCAAGGTAAATTTTCTTTGTGACAGTGATCGGTATGTAAAATCACTGTAGCACCATAAGCTTCGGCAAGATCGTGGACGTGTTTAGCCCCTGTTGCTGCTCCTAATATTGCAGCCTGCATATTTTCATTACTCAATCCTTTCCCCGCATTAAAAGCTGAGCCCCCGCTGGAGAACTGTAAAAACACCGGTGAATTCACTTTCACCGCAGTTTCCATCACCGCATTGATACTGTTTGATCCAACAACATTGGCGGCCGGGAGTGCATATTTATGCTCTTTTGCGTGTTTAAGAATAGCTTGAACTTCTTTTCCGGTAGCAACTCCGGGTTTAAACTGATGAGACATAATATATTGTTGTAAAAATTCAATTACAAAATTAAGAAAATAAACGGTTTAGAAGGGGTAATTTATCCCAACATTTAAAACCGAGTGTGACAAATTGTAATTTTCGAACCATTTCTTCTTATCGTAAGCCGGGTCATAGGTTTTAAAACCCAAATCCAATCGAATTACAAAAAACTCAAAGTCATACCGAAATCCTATTCCCGATCCTACGGCAAGTTCTGATAAGTCTTTGAAGGAATTAAATCTGGATCTGTCATCTGTAGTGTTATCCAGGGCATTCCAGATATTTCCTACATCGATAAACACCGCACTGTTAAGTGCTGCAAATAAGTTGAAACGATATTCCAGATTGAAGGCTAATTTAAAGTTGGCTTCATTAAACTCGTTTGGTCCTCCACTGCTTCCCGGTCCTAAATCATAAGGTCTCCAACCTCGGTTATCATTTGAACCCCCTGCAAAAAAACTACGCACAAACGGAATACTGTTGGAATTTCCATAGGGAATGGCAATCCCTCCCATCGCTTTGACCGCCAAAACATTTTTACTTCCCAAATCCCAGTGTTTGATAAAGTCTATTTCCGTTTTCACATATTGCGAAAAACGCACTCCGGAAACTCTGCGCTTGCCACTATCGTCTTTATTAGTACCCAAACCTGCAGCAAGCAGCGCCAAACTATTTCCTACCGCTTCCAAATGAACTCTAAATTGCGAAAATTCTTTGTCATAAATATTTTCTCTGGTATTTTTAGTATAATAAAAACTCGAACCAAAAATCAGGTTGTTTTCTGTTAGTCGTTCTTGTCGTTCTACCAATGAATTAGCTTCTCTTTGCTCTTCTGAGTCCAAACCAAAATCAGCTCCCGTTCTCAAATCACGCGAAAAAGCATTGGCGCCATCCGGAATACTTAAAGTAGGATCGGGGCTTAGCAGTGGGTTTTCCTGGTCAAAATAAGCCGGATCGATCACCTCAACATGATTGGCAGCAATTCGATTTAACCGATCATAGGAGTTCCGATATATATTAAAATAATTATTGGGATTTAAATTTCTAACATACTGAAGGTCGATCAAATTAAACAAATAAGATCTTTTCCGATCGGGTTTCCAACGATAACCGTATTTTCCTGTAAGGTTTTGTTTGTCCAATCCGATATTATGTTGCAGACTGATTCCTGCGCTTAAGGTAGTAAAAGGAGACATGGATTTTGGGATAACTTTTTCCACATTAATCGGAAAAATAATATTCGGGAAATTCAATTTGACATCTCCTCCAATTTCCCAGATATTAAAAAACCTATTTTGCGTGGCGACAGAAGCTTCTTTTGAGGAACCAACACTTCCTCTTACGCCAAACTCAAGGGTTTCCAAGCCGTTAAAAACATTTCTCACCAATAAAGACCCCCCCAATCGGATACCGAAATTCTGAATATTACTACGAGAAACATCCAAATCATAAGTAACGCCAAATCTTTTTTTCGACTTTAAAAACACATTTGCTATCAAATCAGAGTTGGTACTGTCTCGCGGATCCGGGATAAATCTAATATCCGGATACTGAAAAATTCCGATATCATTCATCCGGTCATAAGTTTGCGATCTACTGCGATCTTTATAAACATCGCCTTTCTTGATAAAAATCGCATTGGTCAACGCACGCGGTTTATAACGGGATTCTCCCGAGCTGAAAAGTTTAAAGTCATTGTAATTAATGCTATCGGTGATGGGTAGTAATCCATCGTCATTTCTATAATTCGTAAATACATTGACATCACTGATATGATGCACTTTAAAAGGAAGAATATAAGTACTGTCTTGATCTTTAACTTCACGATTGGTGATAACCGTTTCTACAAGCGCTTTGTGATTGGTATCAATGGTATCGGCATTAAACGTAATATTCGATTGGTCGAAGTGATACAACCCATTATTTCGAAAGAGTTCGGTCAACCTGCCTCTTTCCCACCCCAATCTTTGTGCATCAAACTGTTGCCCTTCTTTGATAAGCGATTGATTTTTATGCTCGCGATATAAAGAATCAACTACTTTGCTTTCAATATTAGTAGTAAGTGAATCCAATACATAGGGCTGGTGTCTGTTTACATAATACTTCACTTCTGCTCTTTTATTTTTTAAAGTATCAATTTCATAGGAGGTTTCAGCATTAAACCATCCCAAGTTCCAGTACCAAGCCCTTAATCGCTCTGCCGATCTATCTATTTTCTCAGAGCTGACAATTACCGGTGCTTCTCCCATTCGTCTTTTAAATGCCTGCCAATTCACGTAATTCTGTCCTAATCTATCTACTTGTTTTTTGGATAAGAAATTAATCCAGCGCTTCTCTCTTTTAGGTTTTCTGTACAATATGTCATAAAAAATAGAATCCGGGTTGGGTTTGGCTGCATTGTATATATGCAATCGAAGTGGGAAATTGATTAGTGGCAAAGTAGCGTTGGGTTGTTGTTCAAGCTGATCATATACTTGACGAGTGGAAATCTCTTCGCCTTCCACAAAAATCGTGTTTTTCGTCAATAAGTGTTCCTTCTCCCCTACTCGTTTCACAGCATTACAAGAAAACAAGGATAAGATCAACAGAAATAATGGTATTTTTGTCCGAAGAAGCTTCAATAATCAATTAGTTTTAGGCCAAAAATACAGTTTTATGCTTAGCAAGAACCAAATTAAATTAATAAACCAACTTAATCAAAAAAAACAACGTAAAAAACATCAACTCTTTTTTGCTGAAGGGATAAAAACTGTCAAAGAATTGCTCAATTCTCCTTATGAACTTGAAGTTCTTTTTACCACGGCAGATGTGTTATTTACTGAAGGATCAAAAACTCAGTTAATTTCTGAAAAGGAGTTAAAAAAAATAAGCAATTTGAAGACACCGCAAACTGTGTTAGGGGTTTTTAAAATTCCTGACACACCGCTCAACTTAGAAGCAAAAATTAGTATTGTCCTCGACGGCGTTCGCGACCCGGGAAATTTGGGGACTATTATCAGATTATGCGATTGGTTTGGCATCAAACAGTTGATTTGCTCGTCAGACACCGTAGATTGTTATAACCCGAAAACAGTACAGGCTGCGATGGGATCTTTGGCAAGGGTTCAAGTTAATTACATCGACATAGAACAATTCCTTTCCGAAACTGATTTGCCCGTTTTTGGCACTTTTATGGATGGAAAAAATATTTACCGCCAAAATCTTCCCGAGCAAGCGCTGATTGTAATGGGGAATGAAGCTAACGGAATTAGACCCGCCATAGAAAACCTCATCACACAAAGAGTTGCCATTCCTCAGTTTGGAGAAATCAAAGAAACGGAAAGTCTGAATGTTGGCACCGCTACAGCAATTGTAATTAGTGAGTTTATGCGAGGATGATCATAATTGTACCTTCAAACTTCAACCTATAATCACGAAACTAAATCAATTCATTGCTAAATCGACCGAAATATTTTTGTAACTTTAAGGTGGAATTCCGTTCAAAAACTGAGTGCAAATGCTTTAAACCTTTAAGTGATGAAAAATAAATTTTATTATTTCAGAATAGTATTTCTTCCGATTTTAATTGCATTTTTTGTTGGATCTATTATTTATGGGATTCTCGAATTTGAGTTTGAATATTCAATTGAAGCTGTGGTCAAATTGCTTGTAAAATCATTGGCTATCGGTTTTATAACCGGATTAGTGTTAGGGTTGTTAAACGTACTTTTCAAAACTGTCCCTTTTCAGGAAAAGGAATGACTGTCCTTAAGAAACAAATCGGTTAAAGCATCAATAAAGTCATTCTTACAAAATTTTATTACAGTGACACATCGATTTGGTTTAAAGGGGGCTATAAGCTTTATCTGAAATTTCATTATCTTTGGATACAATGAATTTATTGAAACAACAAATTGATCTCCTCTAACAAAAAGCGATTAGAAATAGCTATTAAAAAAAGTTTATGGGCTTCTCAATCTCATCTTTTCCAAGACCTTATATCCTTTGGAAACAACACAATACAAAACACAATGAGATCAAAAACCTTAACTGTTCTATTCTCGATTATACTTGTAATTTCTTGTCAATCTCAAAACACGGAAACCCCGTATAAAGTTGGTAACTCCTACCTCTATAAAGTCACGGTTAAGGATTCAAATTCCGAAGTGATAATCATTGACACTTTAAAATTTACGATTAAAAAGAAAGGGGTAATCGGTGGAATTTTCGGGATGAATATGGCGGAATGGACTTCAGCTAAATCCCCTGATAACAAACAAGAAAGAGGGATAAATATTGATAAAAACAGCGTCGAAATTCAACCTCCGGCGGGTTTTGATTATTTAGAAAATGAAAATATCGTCATCGCAGGATATCCATCATTTTCAGCAGAGATGTTGGTTGGTTCCACCTCGGAATCCGATCATTTCTTTCCAAAGAGTTATGGGAAGTTAGCCGGGAAAGAATTAAAACAACACAAAGTAGTAAGAGATTCTGCTGAAGTTAAGTTCAAGGAAGAAATGATAAATTGTAAAGTGACAGCATATAAAAATCTAAGTTTAATAGATGAGTTTGGGCAGTATCATTTGAAAGCTTTTTACAATAATGAATATGGTTTTATAAGGATGGATTATACCTATCCAAACGAAAAAGAGCTTAGGTTTCAGTTAGTTGATATTGAATCGGAATCCTAAATAAATGGCTGTTCACATCGGTTTATTTGAAAAACTGGAATTTCAGCAAAAAAACTGCAATTACAATTTGAGCACGACAAAAAGCAAGGTTACCCAACCGGCAATCAACAGCAAACCTCCCAAGGGCGTGATTGGCCCCAAGAATTTTAATTTTTTGCCGTAAGTTGCAGAAAGACAAAGGCCATAAATACTAAATGAAAAGAGAAAAATTCCTACGATAAAAAACCAACTCATCAGCGGAGCGCCGGAAATTTTCATAGGAATTTGCAGACCAATGACCAACAATACAATCGCATGAAACAATTGATATCTCACTCCGGTTTCGAAGCTTTTCAGCCGATCGGGCGTAAATTTCTCTTTGAAGACGTGGGCGCCGAAAGCTCCTAAAATAACTGCCAAGGCTCCATAGATTACAGCGAAAATCAAAGTGATATCCTTCATAATTCTAAAAACTAATCTTTAATAAAACGTCGGTTAAAATAGCGATTCCGATACTCAACCACGTCCCGATCAAGATATATTTCGTTAAGCGTGCTCACATCAAATTCCCGCTTCAATTCGACTTCTAAAATATGCGTTAAATTTTGAAACCAAAGTCAAATTTGCTCGACTTAAACGCTGACTAACATTTGATTGTGAAATTTTAAAGTGATGTGCAATTTCTTTTTGAGATGCCTCAGGATTTTGAAAAACATAAGCTAAAGTTTCGGCTGAAACTGAACTCCAATCATCCATAAAGCTTAAAGCAAGTGCTAACATCAAGTTTATCGTCCGGTTAAATTCTTCGTTTTCGCTCTTTATCAGCAAGTTTGTTTTTTGCTGTTTTAAAAACTCAAAAACTCGACCTGAATTGCTATAAGCAGATCCTTTGGATTGGGTGATTTTTTCGGCTGCAAAAATCTCTTCTCCTAACCCAATTCCTATTCTCACATCCAATTTATCGATCGTTTTTATTGTTGCTTTAAGGTGAATAGCGGTAAATAAAGCAATTTTAGGACTCACCTTAAGCTGAAACTCCTCTCCTTTATATATCTCCCAAGTTTCCGGAGTCTCACCAAAGTTTTGTAAAAAACCCGTCAATACTTCCATCCATTTTTCAGAATCGTATTGTTCTGAGTTGATAATACCTCCCGATATTACGGCAATCATATCAATTAAATTAAACCTAATCTAACACACGCTTACTAATATAATCCAAATAGATGATAAAACCAAAAATAATGCAAATAACTGATAGCTTCAGGAATCACTTGATTTGATTATAATTAAAAATATTCGTTTTATCTATTATATTTGTACAACGAAAGACAGTCCTGCTATGCTTCAAATAAGATTTCTTTTATCATTATTATTCTTGGGGATTTTTCTTCCGATTTCTGCACAAACAGAGGAGATTAAAGTTCCGAATAGGACCAACTCCACTGCACAGACTGAAAAACCCTACGTTATTTTAATTTCTGTCGACGGATTTAGAGATGATTATTTTGATAGATTTAACACGCCTTTTCTGAACCAAATGAGAGCAAAAGGAGTGGTTGCTGAGTCGATGATACCTTCTTTTCCCAGTGTAACTTTTCCCAATCATTATACCTTGGTTACCGGATTGATTCCTGCGCATCACGGAGTGGTTGGCAACAGTATGTACGATCCTAAAAGTGAAAATTTTTATTCTATCAGAAATAAGGAAGCGGTTCAAAACCCCGATTGGTACGGCGGCGTTCCGATTTGGAGTTTAGCGGAAAGTCAACAAATGCTGACCGCATGTTATTATTGGCCGGGTTCTGAAGCTCCTATTGCCGGTTATTATCCCACTTATCGCTATCCTTATTCGGAAAGAAAATCTGTAGAAGGTCGCATAGCACGTGTCAGAGAATGGTTGGAATTACCGAAAGCTGAACGGCCACATTTGATTACATTTTACATGCCGGAAGTTGATCATGCCGGACACAGATATGGTCCGGAAGCACTTGAAACCGAATTTGCAGCAAAATTTGCCGATGCTGCGATTCAAAAATTAGTAGAAGCAGTAAATAAAACCGGATTGCCTGTAAACTACATTTTTGTTTCCGATCACGGGATGACTGCTGTTGATACAAAGCAGCCGATTATCGTTCCAAAAACCGATTCGGAGGAAACAAAGATTGTCAGCAGTGGCACTTATGTCAGTATTTTCACAAAAGATAAAAAGGAAAAAGACAGTCTTTATAATACGCTGAAAAAGGAATCGCAAGTCACCAAACAGTTTTCGGTTTATTTAAAAGAGGAAGTACCAGAAAAATATCAGTTTTCCGATAAGGAGGACAAACACAATCGGATTGGAGATATTGTTATGATCGCGCAATCACCTTATTATTTCTCCAGATCCGGTAGATTTGTATCTCCCGGAGCACACGGATATTTACCGGAAGATACGCCGGATATGAACACGGTATTTTTAGCCTGGGGACCGGATATTCAAGATTCAAAAACGATAAAGCCTTTTAAAAATACTCATGTTTTTCCGTTGCTCGCCGCCTTACTCGAACTGGATTATGACTTTGGTATAGACGGAGATGATAGATTGATTCCGTTGGTTTTAAAACAGCGATAATTTACCTCTTCCTTTCCTGTTACTCAAAACAAAAAGCCTGTAATTTTTACAATCACAGGCTTTTAATCTTTTCACATCAAAGAAAACTATCGACTTAAATACATTTTCCTTCTCGCGTAGATATCATAGAAATGATCATCTCTGAGGTCATCGATAAACAAGATACTTTCTCCCGTACTTTTCATTTCCGGACCGAGTTGTTTATTGACGTGAGCAAATTTATCAAAAGAAAAAATCGGTTCTTTAATCGCATATCCTTTCAGTTCCGGATTAAAATCAAAATCCGTCAATTTCTTTTCTCCCAACATAATCTTGGTTGCATAATTCACATAAGGCTCTCCATAGGCTTTTGCAATAAAAGGCACCGTCCTCGAAGCTCTTGGGTTGGCTTCAATAATATAAACCTTATCGTCTTGTATAGCGAATTGAACGTTTATCAAACCGACAGTATCCAAAGCCAGTGCAATTTTCTCGGTATGGTCTTTAATTTGTTGTAAAACCAAATCTCCCAAAGTGAAAACCGGCAACATTGCGTTGGAATCTCCAGAGTGGATTCCGCAAGGTTCAACGTGCTCCATAGTTCCGATGATATACACCTTTTCTCCATCGCAAATCGCATCTACTTCTGCTTCGATTGCTCCATCCAAATATCGATCTAACAAGAGTTTATTATTGGGCATTTTTTGAAACAGATCTACCACATGTGCTTCGAGTTCTTCTTTATTGATAACGATTTTCATTCCTTGTCCACCCAATACATAAGATGGTCTTACCAAAAGTGGAAACCCAATTGAATCTGCAATTGTCAGTGCTTCCTCAGCGGTTTCGGCAGTGTCAAATTCCGGATAAGGAATATCGTTCTTTTTCAACAACTCGGAAAACCTTCCGCGATCTTCGGCTAAATCCAATGCTTCATAACTGGTTCCTATAATTTTAACACCGTAACGGTCTAATTTTTCAGCTAATTTAAGAGCGGTCTGTCCGCCTAATTGAACGATAACACCTTCCGGTTTTTCCAGTTGAATAATATCATAAATATATTCCCAAAAAACAGGTTCGAAATACAATTTATCTGCCGTGTCAAAATCAGTGGATACCGTTTCGGGATTACAGTTAATCATAATGGTTTCATAACCACATTCCTTTGCTGCAAAAACTCCGTGTACACAGCAGTAATCGAACTCCACTCCTTGTCCGATTCTGTTAGGACCGGAACCAAGGACCAATATTTTCTTCTTATCGGTGACTACACTTTCATTTTTATCTTTTTCTTTATCTCCGGTTTCAAAAGTGGAATAATAATATGGCGACACATCATCAAGGTCTTCGGTACTGGTGTTTATCTTTTTAAAAATTCGGTTAATTTGAAATCCCTTTCGTTTTTTATAGATTTCGCTTTCTAAAACTCCAAGCATATAGGCTATTTGACGATCTGCAAAACCTTTCTGTTTAGCTTCCAGCAACAAGCTTTTAGGTAAGTTGTCAATTTTATACTGCCTGATTTTCTTTTCTAAATCGTCCAATTCGGCATATTGATTTAGATACCACTTATCTATTTTTGTAATTTCAAATATGGTACTCAAAGGAATTCCCGCTTGGATGGCATCATAAATCACGAAAACCCTGTCCCAGCTCGGATTTTTTAAATTATGGATTATGGCTTCATAATTGGTATATCCTTTCCCGTCGGCACCCAATCCATTGCGATTGACTTCTAAAGATTGTGTTGCTTTTTGCAAGGCTTCTTGAAAGTTACGACCAATCCCCATGACTTCTCCTACTGATTTCATTTGTGGTCCGAGGGTGCGATCTGCTCCTTCAAATTTATCGAAATCCCATCGCGGAATTTTGACAATCACATAATCCAACTCCGGTTCGAAGTATTCCGTAACGTTGGCGGCATCAAAATTCATCAGTTCATCGAGGGTATAACCCAATGCCAATTTTGTAGCAATCTTTGCTACCGGAAAGCCTGTT
>Ga0079225_10000959_pt1 | contig 16009 bp, 13 predicted proteins | sample Poulit2012_FD_76344 | JGI IMG/M metagenome (GOLD analysis project Ga0079225, IMG submission 76344) | Agricultural soil microbial communities from Georgia to study Nitrogen management - Poultry litter 2012 | ecosystem: Environmental > Terrestrial > Soil > Agricultural land | place: USA: Georgia... | reverse complement strand
CGCGCAGTTGCCGCGGATCACCGTGGTCGCCGATGGCGACACCCCGCTGGACCTCGACACCGCCGCAGCGTTGTCGCGCTCGGCGTCGGCTTTGCTCGACACCCTCGAATTCGACAGCCGATACGTGCTGGAGGTCAGCTCTCCCGGCGTGCAACGACCGCTGACCACCGCGAAGCATTTCCGGCGCGCGCACGGCCGCAAGGTCGAGGTGACGCTGGCCGACGGGTCCGGCCTGACCGGTCGGGTCGGTGACGTCGACGACGACGCGGTGACGCTGGTGGTGCGCGCCGGGCGGGACTTCGACCGGCGCCGGCTGCCGCTGGGCGAGATCGGCAAGGCGGTGGTGCAGGTCGAGTTCTCGCCACCGAGCGAACGTGAGTTGGAGTTGGCGGGCCTCGCGGCCCGGGACGCGGGAACGGAGGCCGGCGGATGAACGGCGCCGGCGGCGACGCGGTGGGGGCACCATCCGCTTGCGGGGGACGAAGCGACGAGGAGGAGTGGCGCTAATGAACATCGACATGGCTGCGCTGCACGCGATCGAGGCCGACAAGGGCATCTCGGTCGACGTGGTGGTCGACACGATCAAGTCGGCGTTGCTCACCGCATACCGGCACACCGAGGGCCACCAGCCCGACGCGGTCATCGACGTCGACCGCAAGACCGGCATGGTGCGGGTGCTGGCCCGTGAGACCGACCCGGACGGCGTGGTCATCAGCGAATGGGATGACACGCCCGAGGGCTTCGGCCGTATCGCGGCGACCACCGCCCGCCAGGTGATCCTGCAGCGGTTGCGCGACGCCGAGAACGAGAAGGCCTACGGCGAGTTCTCCGCGCGAGAAGGCGACATCGTCGCCGGCGTCGTCCAGCGCGATGCCCGGGAGAACGCCCGCGGTGTCGTGGTGGTGCGACTGGGCACCGAAGCCAAGGGCTTCGACGGCGTCATCCGGCCCGCCGAGCAGGCGCCCGGCGAAGCATACGAGCACGGCGACCGGCTGCGCTGCTATGTGATCGGGGTGACCCGGGGGCTGCGCGAACCGCGCATTGAACTGTCCCGCACCCACCCGAACCTGGTGCGCAAACTGTTCGCCCTGGAGGTGCCCGAGATCGCGGACGGGGCGGTGGAGATCGTCGCGGTCGCCCGCGAGGCCGGTCACCGCTCCAAGATCGCGGTGGCCTCGCAGGTTCCCGGCCTCAACGCCAAGGGCGCCTGTATCGGCCCGATGGGGCAGCGGGTTCGCAATGCGATGAGCGAGCTGGCCGGCGAGAAGATCGACATCATCGACTACGACGAGGACCCGGCGCGTTTCGTCGGCAACGCGTTGTCGCCGGCCAAGGTGGTGTCGGTGACGGTGATCGACCAGGCCGCACATGCCGCCCGGGTGGTGGTACCCGACTTCCAGCTGTCGCTGGCCATCGGCAAGGAGGGCCAGAACGCCCGGTTGGCGGCCCGCCTGACCGGCTGGCGCATCGACATCCGCAGCGACGCGCCGACCCGGTCGGACAGCGAACCCGACCACGTTCCCGGCTAGCCGACATCGGCACGTTCTGAGGTGCTGTGCGGCGGCCGGCGACCGGCTGTGCTGAGCGTGTTCGGACCACTGTCGCCGTATGGGTAGACTGAGCCGTGATCCAGCGCGAGAATTCGACAATCGGCTCGCGGTCGCACCGCTCCCCGCAGGGACCGGTGCGCACGTGTGTCGGATGCCGGAAACGCGAGTTGGCCGTCGAATTGCTTCGGGTGGTCGCTGTGTCAGGGAACGGCAACTGGGCCGTGACCGTTGACCGGGCGGGCAATCAGCCGGGGCGGGGTGCGTGGCTGCATCCCGTGCCGGAATGCCTGCAAGCGGCGATCCGGCGACGAGCTTTCGCGCGCGGGCTGCGGATCAGCGGTTCCCCGGATGTATCCGGGGTGGAGGAGTACTTCGATCACCGATCGGCTCACCGCCCCGGCGAACAGAACAGGTAGCGAAGAACATGAGCACACCGTGAAGTCCCGATGACTCGCATAATCATGCGTTACGTCTAATACCCGAGGCGCGGCCCACCACCGCTGTCGCCTCATAGACAGGAGATGTAGTGGCAAAGGCCCGCGTACACGAGTTGGCCAAGGAACTCGGTGTCACCAGCAAGGAAGTGCTCGCCCGGCTGAGCGAGCAGGGCGAATTCGTCAAGTCGGCGTCCTCGACAGTGGAAGCGCCCGTCGCACGGCGGCTGCGTGAGTCGTTCGGCGGTGGCAAGGCGGCCGCCAAGACCGAAGAGCCGGCCGCCAAGGCGCCGGCCAAATCCGCGGCGAAAGCGGCCCCCGCCGCCGGCGGTGACGGCAAGGCCGCCAAGCCCGCCGCCCCGGCAGCCCCCGCCGCCCCCAAGCCGTCGGCCCCGCCCGCGCCCGCCGCCGAGGCCCCCACGCCGGCGCCGCCGCCGGCCGCCTCGGCTCCGCCCGCGCCCGGCCCCCGGCCGGCTACACCGGGTCCCAAGCCCGGCGCCCGCACACCGCGTGTCGGCAACAACCCGTTCTCCTCGGCGCAGCCCGCGGAGCGCCCCATCCCGCGTCCGCACCCGCAGGCGCCCCGGCCGGGCGCCCCCCGTCCCGGCATGCCGCGTCCCGGCGGCGCCTCACCCGGCAACATGCCGGCCCGTCCCAGCGGATTCGGGGCGCCGGGCCGCCCGGCGCGGCCGGGCGCGCCCCGCCCCGGCGGCGGTGGCCGGCCCGGTGCCCCCGCCGGGCGTCCCGGTGGTCCCGGTGGCAACTACCGCGGCGGCGGTCCCGGCGGGGCCCCAGGAGGCCCCCCGGGCGGCTTCCGCGGTCGCCCCGGCGGCGGTGGCCGCCCCGGCCAGCGCGGCGGTGCCGCCGGTGCCTTCGGCCGTCCCGGCGGCGCCCCCAAGCGGGGCCGCAAGTCGAAGCGGGCGAAACGCGCCGAATACGAGAACATGCAGGCGCCGGTCGTCGGCGGCGTGCGGTTGCCCAAGGGCAACGGCGAGACCATCCGGCTGGCCCGCGGTGCGTCGCTGAGCGACTTCGCCGAGAAGATCGACGCCAACCCGGCCGCGCTGGTGCAGGCGCTGTTCAACCTCGGTGAGATGGTCACCGCCACCCAGTCCGTCGGCGACGAGACCCTCGAGTTGCTCGGCAGCGAGATGAATTTCGTCGTGCAGGTGGTCTCGCCCGAGGACGAGGACCGTGAGCTGCTGGAGTCCTTCGACCTCACCTACGGCGAAGACGCCGGGGACGAGGCCGATCTGCAGGGCCGTCCGCCGGTGGTGACCGTCATGGGTCACGTCGACCACGGCAAGACCCGGCTGCTGGACACCATCCGCAAGGCCAACGTGCGCGAGGGCGAGGCCGGTGGCATCACCCAGCACATCGGCGCCTACCAGGTGGCCGTGGACTTCGATGGCTCCGAGCGGCTGATCACCTTCATCGACACCCCGGGCCACGAGGCGTTCACCGCCATGCGTGCCCGCGGCGCCAAGGCCACCGACATCGCGATCCTGGTGGTCGCCGCCGACGACGGCGTGATGCCGCAGACGGTGGAGGCGATCAACCACGCCCAGGCCGCCGAGGTGCCGATCGTGGTGGCGGTCAACAAGATCGACAAGGAGGGTGCCGACCCGTCCAAGATCCGTGGGCAGCTGACCGAATACGGGCTGGTGCCGGAGGAATTCGGCGGCGAGACGCTGTTCGTCGACATCTCGGCCAAGCAGGGCACCAACATCGCCGCCCTGGAGGAGGCGGTGCTGCTGACCGCCGACGCCGCCCTGGACCTGCGGGCCAACCCCGACATGGAGGCGCAGGGCGTGGCGATCGAGGCGCACCTGGACCGCGGTCGCGGGCCGGTGGCCACCGTGCTGATCCAGCGCGGCACACTGCGGGTCGGCGACTCGATCGTCGCTGGCGACGCCTACGGGCGGGTGCGGCGGATGGTCGACGAGCACGGCGACGACGTCGACGAGGCATCGCCGTCGCGGCCCGTTCAGGTCATCGGCTTCACCTCGGTACCCGGCGCCGGCGACAACCTGCTGGTCGTCGACGAGGACCGGATCGCCCGCCAGATCGCCGACCGGCGCAACGCCCGCAAACGCAATGCGCTGGCGGCACGGTCGCGCAAACGGATCTCGCTGGAGGACCTGGACTCGGCGCTGAAGGAGACCAGCCAGCTGAACCTGATCCTCAAGGGCGACAACGCCGGTACCGTCGAGGCGCTGGAAGAGGCCCTGATGGGGATCCAGGTCGACGACGAGGTGGCGCTGCGGGTGATCGACCGCGGTGTCGGTGGCATCACCGAGACCAACGTCAACCTGGCGTCGGCGTCGGACGCGATCATCATCGGCTTCAACGTGCGTGCCGAGGGCAAGGCCACCGAGCTGGCCAACCGCGACGGCGTCGAGATCCGTTACTACTCGGTGATCTACCAGGCCATCGAGGAGATCGAGAGCGCGCTCAAGGGGATGCTCAAGCCCGTCTTCGAGGAGCGGGAGCTCGGTCGCGCCGAGATCCGGGCGCTGTTCCGGTCCTCGAAGGTCGGCAACATCGCCGGTTGCCTGGTGACCTCCGGCATCATGCGCCGCAACGCCAAGGCGCGGCTGCTGCGTGACTCGGTGGTGGTCGCCGAGAATCTCTCGGTCTCGTCGCTGCGCCGGGAGAAGGACGATGTCACCGAGGTCCGCGACGGCTACGAATGCGGTCTGACGCTGACCTACAACGACATCAAGGAAGGCGATGTCATCGAGACCTACGAACTCGTAGAGAAGGCACGCGCCTGATGAGCGAAGCGAAGAAGGCCGACCGACGTGGGTAGGCGCGGTCGTCATGGCTGACCCGGCCCGGGCTCGTCGGCTGGCCAAGCGGATCTCGACGGTCGTCGCCTCGGCGATCGAATACGAGATCAAGGATCCGCGGCTGGCCGGTGTGACGATCACCGATGCCAAGGTGACCGCCGACCTGCACGACGCCACGCTGTACTACACGGTGCTGGGCCGCTCGCTGGACGACGATCCCGACTACAGCGGCGTCGCCGCCGCGTTGGAGGGCGCCAAGGGAGTGTTGCGCTCGAAGGTCGGCGCCGGCACCGGGGTGCGGTTCACCCCGACCCTGACGTTCGTCCGGGACACCGTGCCCGACACCGCCCATCGGATGTCGGAGCTGCTGGCCGCCGCGGCGGCCGCCGACGCGGACCTGGCCCGGATGCGCGAGGGCAAGCAGCCGGTGGCCGACGCCAACCCGTACCGGGAAGCCCCCGGGCAATCGGGCGCCGAAGACAGCGGTGACGGTGAGCGATCGGGCGACTGATCCGCCGGCGGGTGGGCGCGTCGACGCCGCCGGGGCCGTGGCGCTGCTGGCGAACGCCAACACGCCGGCGGTGATCTGCCACGTGCACCCCGACGCCGACACCATCGGCGCCGGGCTGGCGCTGGCGATGGTGCTGCGACGGCGCGGCAAGTCGGTTCAGGTCAGCTTCGACCGGCCGGCCTGCCCTTCGGAGCTGCCGCAGTCGCTGCGGTCGCTGCCGGGCGGCGAATTGCTGGTCAGCCCCGCCGAGCTGCGCACGGACGCCGACCTGGTGGTGACGGTCGACATCTCCAGCCCCGATCGGCTCGGCGGTCTGCGGGAACTGGCAGCAGCCGGATCCGAGCTGCTGGTGATCGACCACCACGCCTCGAATCAACTGTTCGGAAGCGCGAATTTCGTTGATCCGCTGGCTGATTCGACGACGATGATGGTGGCCGAGCTGATCGATGAATGGGGTGAGCCGATCGACACCGACGTGGCGCACTGCCTGTACGCCGGGCTGGCCACCGACACCGGCTCGTTCCGGTGGGCCACTGCTCGCGCGTACCGGCTCGCGGCACGGCTGGTGGACGTCGGAGTGGACAACGCGGCGGTCACCCGAGCCGTGATGGACACCCACCCGTTCGGCTGGCTGACGATGCTGTCACGGGTGCTGGCTTCGGCGCAGCTGCTGCCCGAGGCGGCCGGCGGGCGCGGGCTGGTCTACGCCGTGGTGGATCACGCCGAGTGGACCGCGACGCGGCCCGAGGAGGTGGAGAGCATCGTCGACATCGTGCGCACCACCGAACAGGCCGAGGTGGCCGCGGTGTTCAAGGAGGTCGAGCCGGGGTGCTGGGCGGTGTCGATGCGTGCCAAGTCGGCGGTGGACCTGAGCGCGGTGGCGGTGTCCTTCGGCGGCGGGGGACACCGGCTGGCCGCCGGCTACACCCACACCGGCGGGGTGCGGGACGTGGTCGCCGCCTTGGTCGCCGCGCTCGGCTGATGGCCGGCACCGCGGCAGGCGGACGCCAGATCGCGGCGCTGGCGCTGCCGGCGCTGGTGGTGCTGGCCGCCGAGCCGCTGTATCTGCTGTTCGACACCGCCGTGGTCGGCCGGCTCGGCGCGCTGGGCCTGGCCGGGCTGGCCATCGGCGGCCTGATCCTGGGGCTGGTGGGCTCGCAGGCCACCTTCTTGTCGTACGGCACCACGGCGCGGTCGGCGCGTCATTTCGGTGCCGGTGACCGTACCGCCGCGGTCGCCGAGGGGGTGCAGGCGACCTGGCTCGCGCTGGGCCTGGGCACACTGATCGTGATCACGGTGCAGGCGCTGGCGGTGCCGCTGGTCTCGGCCGTCGCCGGCCGCGACAGCATCGCGGCGGCCGCGCTGCCCTGGCTGCGGATCGCGATTCTGGGCGCGCCGGCGATCATGGTGTCGCTGGCCGGCAACGGTTGGCTGCGTGGCGTGCAGGACACCGTGCGACCACCGCGCTATGTGGTTGCCGGCTTTGCGTTTTCGGCGCTGTTGTGTCCGCTGCTGGTGTTCGGGTTGCTGGGCATGCCGCGCTGGGGACTGGCCGGGTCGGCGGTGGCCAACTGCGCCGGGCAGTGGCTCGCCGCGGCACTGTTCCTGCGGGCGCTGCGCTCCGAGCAGGTGCCGCTGCGCGTCGACCGCGCCGTGCTGCGGGCGCAGTTGACGATGGGCCGCGATCTGATCGTGCGCTCACTGGCCTTTCAGGCCTGCTTCGTCTCGGCGGCCGCGGTGGCGGCGCGGTTCGGTGCCGCGGCGCTGGGCGCCCACCAGATCGTGCTGCAGCTGTGGACGTTTCTGGCGCTGGTGCTCGACTCGCTCGCGATCGCCGCGCAGGCGCTGGTCGGTGCGGCGCTGGGTGCCGGTGACGCCGGCCACGCCCGATCGGTGGCCGCCCGGGTGACGATGTTCTCGGCGGTCGCCGCCGCGGTGCTGGCCGCACTGCTCGCCGCGGGTTCGGCCGTGCTGCCCGGACTGTTCACCGGCGATGCCGCGGTGCTGGCCGCCATCGGGGTGCCATGGTGGTTCCTGGTCGCTCAATTGCCCATCGCCGGTGTGGTTTTCGCGCTGGACGGGGTGCTGCTGGGAGCCGGCGACGCCACGTTCATGCGCACCGCCACCGTGATCAGCGCGCTGGCCGGCTTCTTGCCGCTGACCTGGCTGTCGCTGCTGCTCGACTGGGGGCTGGCCGGGGTCTGGTCGGGGCTGACCACGTTCATCGTGCTGCGACTGGTGTTCGTCGGGTGGCGGGCGCTTTCCGGGCGATGGGCGCATGCCGGGCGGCCGTAGGATCGGCCGGCATGAGCACGCAACGGGATCGGATGCTCACCGGGGCGGTGTATCGCCCCGACGACCCCGACCTGCTCGCACGCCGACACGCCTGTCAGCGGCTGGTGACCGCGTTCAACGACTCCCACCCCGACGATCAGGGCCGCCGCCGGGAGCTGCTGGGCGAGCTGCTCGGATCGGTCGGGGAGAACACCGAGATCCTGCCCCGATTCCAGTGCGACTACGGCGAACACATCAGCGTCGGCGCCGACTGCTTCATCAACTACGACGCGATCCTGCTGGACTGTGCGCCCATCACGATCGGCGATGACGTGTCGATCGGGCCGCGCGTCCAACTGGTGACCGCGCTGCACCCGATCGACGACATCGACGCCCGTCGTGACGGCTGGGAGTCGGCGGCGCCGATCAGCATCGGCGGTAACGCCTGGCTGGCGGCCGGTGTGATCGTCTGCCCGGGCGTGTCGATCGGCGCCGATACGGTCGTCGGGGCCGGCAGCGTGGTGACTCGCGACCTCCCGGCGGGTGTTCTCGCGGCCGGGAACCCCTGCCGGGTCATCCGGCCGCTTCACTAACACACCGGCTCTGGCCTGCATCGACGGTAAGCCGACACCGCCCATCACGGGCATTACTTTCAACATGCGTTCGTTGAAAACAAGAAATATTTCTGCTTAAATCAACTAGACATTCAGGTTACTCATGAGTAGTGTTCTGCTGGTTGTTATTGGTGACACACGTCCGCCACGCCAGGCAGGTGCCACCGACCTCTCGCAAACGCACAGACAGGAGTTCAACAGGATGGTGCATTATCGGCTGATAGCCGCAGGTCTGACCGCTGGTGGTGGCTTGCTGGCAGCAGCCTGCCTGCAGGCGGCCATCGCCGCCGCCGACACCACCGAGGTCGCCGGTCCCAGCGCCGACGGCGCCGACGCATTCACGATCGGTAATTACACCTTCGATCCGTTCAGTGATTCCACAGGAACGGACATCGAGGGGTTCTCGCCGGTCCACCCGCTGACCAGCGCCCCGCCGTTGCTGACGCTGGGCGGCGGATGGGTTCTGGGTAATACGACCGCTCCGCAGGATTTCGAGGTGTACAACGCCGACGGCACCAGCCTCGGCAGCATCGACTCCAGCGTGGTCGTGACCAATCTGGCCGGCTTCACCAACACCGAGTTCACTGTCACCGACGTGACGGCGACCGGCGATGGCACCGACGCGGACCTGCCCGTCGAGGGCTCGGTCTACGACGTGTTCAACTTCGGTGGCGGCTTCGCGAACGTCTACGTCGCCACCCCGGGCGAGGACGGGACCGTCACCGACACCTTCGTGACGCCTTGGGGCAGCACCGACCTGAGTTCGATGTTCGCCGGTATCAACACCGCAGACCCGCTGCAGCCCGGCGACGCGTTCGCCGCACTCCAGGCCGGGACGTCCGGCGGTGGCGAGGACGCCTTCGCCATCGATGGGCTGACACTGGACCCGTTCCTCGTCGACGACGACGTCAACGTGGGGGAGGGCTTCGCCGCGATTCCCGCGCTCGGCGGCGTCGCTCCCTTCCTCTCCATCGGCGGCGCATCGCTGGGTGACCCCAGCCACCACGGCAACGGCCTCGCCGAACAGAACTTCGACGTCTACAGCGGTACCGGCGACGACGCCACCCAGATCGGCACCATCAACACCTCGGTAGATGTCACCAACCTGTTGGGGCTGACCAGCACCCAGCTCGTCGTCACCGACGCTTCGGAGACCGGCGACGGGCTGCCGGCGGTGGGAACGGTCTACGACGTGTTCAACCTCGGCGGTGGCTTCGCCAACGTCTACACCGCGACGCCGGGCGAAGACGGCACCGTCACCGACACGCTGGTGACGCCGTTCGGGAGCATGGACCTGAGCTCGCTGTTCGCCGGCACCAATGCGGCCGGACCGTTGGACCCGGGCGAGGCGTTCACCGGGCTGGAGGCGGGCACGGCCGCCGGCGGTGAGCAGGCCTTTTCGATCGGCGGCACCACCTTCGACCCGTTCGCCGGATCCGGTGACAGTGTCACCGAGGGCTTCGTGCCCGTCTACCAGACCATCGGTTCGCCGCCGCTGCTGAACATCGGCGGTGGCACGCCCGGTATTCCGATCGGTGACCAGTGGTTCGGGCTGCCGATTGCGCCGCAGGACTTCAACATCTACGACGGCACGGGCGCCGACGCCGAGCTGCTGGGCAGCGTCAACACCCAGGAGACGGTGACGCAGCTGCTGGGTCTGACCAACACGTCGTTCGTCGTCGGTGATGTGACCGCCGCCGACGGTGTCGAGGCGGCGGACCTGCCGGCGACCGGTTCGGTCTATGACGTGTTCAACCTCGGCGGCGGGTTCATGAACGTCTACACCGCCATCCCGGGTGCGGACGGCGCCGACGGCACCGTCACCGACACCTTCGTGACACCGTTCGGAGACTTCGACCTGAGCTCGATGTTCGGCGGCTTCGACGCGTCGTCGCTGCTGGACCCGGGCGACGCGTTCCTGGGCTTCTAGCCGCAGTACCACCACCCGTCCCAGGCGGCGCTATTGCCGCCTGGGACGGGCGTTTCTCAATGCAGCTGTGCGCGACCGCGTTTCAGCACGGCCTCCCGGTTGGCGGCCACGTCGCCGCCGCTCACCCGGTCCAGCCACTGCCGGGCCGCCGTGGCCTCCAGCCACAACCCGCCGGCGGTCTGCGACTCGTCGATGCGGTGATACGACGCCAGCAGGGCCCGCACCGCGGCCTGGTTGTTGCCGACGATGGCCGCAGCCACCGTGCGCGCCGCGGGCAGCAGCTCGGCATGCGGTACCACCTCGGTGACCAGACCGGCGCGCAGTGCGTCGGCTGCCGACAGGTAATCACCGGTCAGGCTCATCCGGCGGGCCAACCCCACCCCGACGCATTGCGGCAGTCGCACGCTCAGCCCCCAGCTGGGCAGCAGCCCGACCCGGGCGTGGGTGTCGGCGAAGCGGGCCTGCTCCGAGGCGATCAGGACGTCGCAGTACAGCGCCAGCTCCAGCCCACCGGTGACCGCCGCACCGTTGACCGCGCCGATCACCGGTTTGGTCAGCGACGGCCACTTCGGTGAGATGTCCGTCAGCGCAGTCGATTCGCCGAACTCCTTGAGATCCAATCCGGCGTAGAACACCGGGTCGGCGCCGGTGAGGATCACCACGTCGACATCGTCGTCGGCGTCGGCCTCGGCCAGCGCGGCGAAGGTGGCGTCACGCAGCGCGCGCGACAGCGCATTGCGGGCCTGCGGGCGGTTGAGTGTCAGGGTGCGGATCCGGTCCTCGGTATGGACCAGCAGGATGTCGTCGCTCATCGCTTTACCGTATCCGCGATTCGCGTCAGCGGTCGGTGGGCAGTAGCAACCGTGATTCGCCGAATCGAACGGTATGCACCGCCGGTTGCATCCGGGTTCCGCTGACCGGTGCCTCACCGGTGCCGAGGTTCGCCGCGTACCGGGGATGGTTACCGCCGCCGATCAGCACCCGAATCCGGGAGCCCGCGGCGAAACGGTGTGCGACGGCATCGAACTCGATACGCACCGGTCCGGTGTGGCGCTGCAACCGCCGGTAGCCGTCGGTGACGTTGACCGAGTGGCCGCGCGTGTCGACCTGGCTGATCCGGACGAACAGGTCGACGTGGCCGACGTCGGAACTATGGTCCAGCTCCAGCACCGGGACACCGCACACGTCCAGGTCCTCGGTCAGCGCTGCGCCGGTGAAGCTGAGCATGTCGTCGCGGCGGGGCAGCCGGCTGTCGTTGCGGTACCCGCTGTCAGGGGACAGCAACCGGCCCCCGACGGTCGGCGGCGGATCGGCGGGGTCGAACCGGAAGCTGACCGCCTTCGACGCCGTAGCCGCCGCGTCGGGTGCGGTCGCGGCGAGCGTGGCGCCGGGCTGCAGGTACCACGCGTCGGAGGCCTCGGCCGGCGCCCAATCCGGCTGGTCGCACCAGCCGTGACCGGTCCGGAAGATGCGGACCGGGGCCGGCCGCGGACTGCCGGCCGCGCCGCGCAGCTGGGTGTCCAGCCACTGCAACGACTCGGTGGTGACCCGGCGCAGGCCGGTGGTCATCATCTGGGTATGCGTCCACGGGCCGATGGTCATCGCCACCTCGACGCCACGGTCACGCAACGCCCGATACTGCGCCAGGGTCTGATCCAGGAACAGGTCCTGCCAGCCGCCGAGCAACAGCACCGGAATCCGCGTGCGCTGCAATGCCGCCGGGTGCCGCAGCGCGTCCCAGAACTGGTCGTCGGCGTCGGGGTGTTCGACCCACGATTCGTACCAGGGTGCGCCGGCGCCCAGCAGCGCCCGGCCGGCCGCGCCGAGCGGACGACGGGCTGCGGCACGTTTCACCCGGCGTTGCGCGAACAGCTGGTGGATGCCGGCCCGAAGCCGTGGGCGGTCTTCTTGGTGGGCCATCAGATGGCTCCAGCCCAGGAAGTCGTTGAGCGCGAAAGACCCGGCGCCCCAGGTCGACTGGTACAGGTCGTGCGGCCCGACGGTGATGACGGCGGCAGCCAGTTCCGGTGGCGGGTCGGCCAGCAGCGCCCACTGCGTGAAGCCCAGATAGGACAGGCCGATGGTGCCGAAGGTGCCGGTGAACCACGGCTGGGCGCGCAGCCAGGCCACGGTGTCGGCGCCGTCGTCGGCCTCGTTGACCATCGGCTCGAACACGCCTTGCGAACCGAAGGTGCCGCGGACGCTCTGCAGGATCACCCGGTAGCCGCGGGCGGCGTAGATCCGCCCGAACACCAGCGCGAACGGGAAACCCCGCCCGTAGGGGCAGCGGACCAGCAGGGTGCCGGCCACATCACCGGTCGGCTGGTAGTGGTCGGCGACCAGGGTGACGCCGTCGCGCATCGGAATGTGCTCCCGGCGCACGGTGTAGCCGGTGGTGGGCGCGGGCAACCGCAGCGCCCGGCTCAGGGCCCTGTCGGTGAGGCGCGGGCCGGTGCTCGCCACCGGCTGTCAGTACTTGTAGTGCGGGGCCAGCTGGTGGGCGCGCATCAGATTCTCGGTGGGGCAGTCCACGTCCGGGTTGGAGTACACCGGCGAGTAGTACAGCGACTGCTGGATCACCCCGTAGCTGGTCTTGAACGTCACCATGCAGGAGTACCACCACCGGTTGTTCCATTCGGTGGGTTTCATCACCCAGTACTGCGCGGCACGGTGCCCGTCGATGTCCATCTCGATCGCGTCGGCCGGCAGCGTCTCGTCGTAGCTGCGCCACACGAAGGTCTCGACGGCCATCTGGTAGTTGCCGGCGTCGAATTCGCAGCGCACGCCCTCGACCGGTTTGGGCGGCGTGTAAGCCAGCCCCAGCTGCGCGATGACGTCGTAGGGGATGTCCTCACAGGCGTCGAACGGGCGCGGGTTGGTGATGTTGACCGGTTTGCTCGAGGTGGGGGGCGGTGCCAGCGGCGCGGCGGTGGAACGCAGCTGCACGCCGGGGTTGCCCGGGACACCGCCGGACGGGGTTTGCTGCCACACCATCACGACGGCCATCACCAGCGCGCTGAATGCGGTGATCAGACGCAGTTTGGTGAGCATGCCACTCCTCGCTTCCGCCCGGTCTTTCCCCGGGAGTGTACAAGTTGTGGCACCGGACACCGCCGTGAAGGCGAGAACACGTTCCAATTCGCCACACCCACTACTGTGGAACCTCGTGACCAGCCACGAGCCGACGCCGTCGCACGGCCCGACGCTGTGGGCGATTTCCGACCTGCACACCGGCCACATGGGAAACAAGCCGGTCACCGAGTCGCTGCACCCGGTGACCGGTGACGACTGGCTGATCGTCGCGGGCGATGTCGCCGAGCGCACCGACGAGATCCGCTGGTCGCTGGATCTGCTGCGCAAGCGGTTCGCCAAGGTGATCTGGGTGCCCGGCAACCACGAACTGTGGACCACAACCAAAGACCCGATGCAGGTGTTCGGGCGCTCGCGCTACGACTATCTGGTCGACATGTGCGACCAGATGGGCGTCATCACCCCGGAGCACCCCTTCCCGGTCTGGACCGAGGAGGGCGGCCCGGCCACCATCGTTCCGATGTTCCTGCTCTACGACTACACGTTCCTGCCGGCAGGGACGACGAGCAAGGCCGAAGGCCTGGCCGTCGCGCGGGAGAGCAATGTGGTGTGCACCGATGAGTTCCTGCTGTCGTCCGAGCCGTACGGCACCCGGGATGCCTGGTGCGCCGACCGCGTCGCCGCCACCCGCAAGCGCCTCGAAGACCTGGACTGGATGACGCCGACGGTGCTGGTCAACCACTTCCCGATGGTGCGGCAGCCCTGCGACGCGCTGTTCTACCCGGAGTTCTCGCTGTGGTGCGGCACCACCGAGACCGCCGACTGGCACACCCGCTACAACGCCACCTGCTCGGTCTACGGTCACCTGCACATCCCGCGCACCACCTGGTACGACGGGGTGCGTTTCGAAGAGGTCTCGGTGGGCTACCCGCGGGAGTGGCAGCGACGCAAGCCGCACCGCTGGCTGCGTCAGGTGCTGCCCGATCCGCAGTACCCGCCCGGCTACCTCAACGAGTTCGGCGGCCACTTCGCCATCACCGACGAGATGCGCGCGGCCAGCGCGAAATTCGCCGAGCGGCTGCGGCAACGGCAGTCGCGATGAGCAAGCTGCTGGACACGGTGCTGGATCAGCAGCCGGCCGGTTCGCTGGCCTGGGCCGAGCGCTACGACGACCCGCCCGGGCTGGCCCCGCTGCCGGAGGAAGAGCCGTTGGTCGCACGATCGGTCGCCAAGCGCCGCAATGAATTCGTCACGGTGCGCTACTGCGCCCGGCTGGCCCTGGAACAGCTCGGTGCGCCGCCGGTGCCGATCCTCAAGGGGGAGAAGGGCGAGCCGACCTGGCCCGACGGCATCGTCGGCAGCCTCACGCACTGCGCGGGGTTCCGGGGCGCGGTGGTGGGCCGCGGCGGCGAGGTGCGTTCGGTGGGCATCGACGCCGAACCGCACGACGTGCTGCCCGACGGCGTGCTGAACGCCGTCAGCCTGGCGGGCGAGCGTGCCGAGCTCGCCGCCCTGCCGGACGATCGCCACTGGGACCGGATCCTGTTCTGCGCCAAGGAAGCCACCTACAAGGCGTGGTTCCCGCTGACCAAGCGGTGGCTGGGTTTCGAGGACGCCCACATCACTTTCACGGTGGCCGGCGAAGGGGCCGGGACCTTCGTCTCGCGCATCCTGATCGACCCCGCCGCGCGGTCCGGGCCGCCGTTGACCGAGCTGCCCGGACGGTGGTCGGTGGCCGGCGGGCTGGTCCTGACGGCGATCGTGCTGTGACCGATCCGGGGATCGTCATCGTCGACAAGCCGGGCGGGATCACCAGCCACGACGTGGTGTCACGGTGCCGCCGGTTCTTCGCCACCCGCAAGGTCGGCCACGCCGGCACCCTGGACCCGATGGCCACCGGGGTGCTGGTGATCGGCATCGAGCGGGCCACCAAGATCCTGGGCCTGTTGACCACGTCGGCGAAGTCGTATGCGGCCACCATCCGGCTGGGCCAGACCACTTCCACCGAGGACGCCGAAGGCGAAGTACTGCAGACCATTTCCGCCACCCACCTCACCGATGCCCGGATCGACACCGCGATCGCCGGATTGCGCGGCGACATCGCGCAGGTGCCCTCGGCGGTCAGCGCCATCAAGGTCGCCGGCAAGCGCTCCTACCAACGGGTCCGCGAGGGCGAGGCCGTCGAGTTGCCCGCCCGTCCCGTGCGCATCGATCGCTTCGAGATGCTGGCGGTTCGCCGGACAGGGCAGTTCACCGATCTTGACGTCGAAGTGGACTGTTCGGCCGGCACCTACATCCGGGCGCTGGCCCGCGACCTCGGCGCCGAGCTGGGTGTGGGCGGGCACCTGAGGGCGCTGCGGCGCACCCGCGCCGGTGACTTCGGCCTGGATCAGGCCCGCACCCTCGACGAACTGGAGCAGGCACCGCGGCTGAGCTACAGCCTGGATGATGCCTGCCTGCAAGCTTTTCCGCGCCGTGACCTCACCGCCGACGAAGCCCTCGATGTCAGCCACGGCCGGCCGCTGACACCCGCTGGCATCGACGGGATCTACGCGGCGACGGCGTCCGGCGGCCGGGTGATCGCGCTGCTGGAAGACTCCGGGGCGCGGACCACGTCGGTGGTCGTCATACGGCCGGCGACGCTATGAGCATCTTTATGCTCATCAGTGATGTTAAGATGTCGGTATGCGCACCACGATCCGCATGGACGACGACCTTTACCGGGAGGTGAAGGCGTTGGCGGCCCGCTCGGGCCGAACCGTCGCCGCGGTCCTCGAAGACGCCGTGCGCCGAGGTCTGCGCCCGGACGTCGCGCAACCGATCCACCGCTACGCGGTAACCCCTCTTGGCCGGGGAGGGCTCCGGCCCGGCGTG
>Ga0079225_10000957_pt1 | contig 16015 bp, 18 predicted proteins | sample Poulit2012_FD_76344 | JGI IMG/M metagenome (GOLD analysis project Ga0079225, IMG submission 76344) | Agricultural soil microbial communities from Georgia to study Nitrogen management - Poultry litter 2012 | ecosystem: Environmental > Terrestrial > Soil > Agricultural land | place: USA: Georgia... | reverse complement strand
TCGCCCGGCGTGGTCGCCCAGGCCGCGCGTAACTTGTCGTGCCTACCGGAAGGATGGCTGCAGTGATTACCTACATCGCGCGCGCCGTGCGCTGGGAGCGCGGTTGGGAACTCCACGTCGACGGGGTCGGCGTCACCCAGGTGCGCACCCTGGCTCATGCCAAACAGCAGGTACGCGACCTCATCGAGACTATGACTGACCGCGATGTCAGCGGCGACACGGTCGAGATCCGCCCGGACCTCGGCGGTCTGGAGGACGACGCTGCAGCAGCGCGAGAGCACACCAGGCGAGCCGCAGATGCGCAACGAACGGCTGCCGCAGAGGCGCGTCACGTCGCTCGCGAACTACGTAAACATGGACTGTCCAACGCGGACACGGCTGAAGTGCTCGGCATTTCGCGCGGCAGGGTGTCACAACTCATCGGCTAGCGCTCAAGCTCCAGCGCTCGGGCCACGTCGGCCAGGATGGCCTTGATGACCTCCGGGTCCACCCCGGCCTCTAACAATAGCGTAGCCACCGTATGGCGTGCCTCATGAAGCAGATAGCGCCGTCCGTCCGGCCCCCTCGGTCTGCGGCGAGGCCCCGAGGCCCCCGACCTTGTTCGCGGCGTCCCACAGGTTCGCGCGGCTTTGTCCGGGGTGGGTCAGCGGCGGTGATCCCATCGCGTGGGGTCGTCTTCGATTCCGGCGCGATCCCAACCCCCATGTTCGGCGGCGGCCTCATAGGTGGTCTGGAGGAACTCCAGCAGCGCCCGGTCGGGATCCGCGGCGGTGCGCACCGCTTCGTACGGCAGCAGGAACTCGCCGAGCTCTTCGCTGTAGTAGGCGGCCGAGGGCCCGATCGGGTAGTTGGCGAAGCCCTCAGGCGCGGGGTAGGCGTAGGCGTAGAACGCGCCCTCCTCGCCACCGCCGGGCCAGAACCCGCAACTACTCAGCTCACCGGAATACCCCTCGACCATGACCCAGTCCGCGCAGTTGGGCACCCCGCCGGGATGCGCGGGGGCTGATCGCCCGGAGAAGCGGGTGCAGGCGAGGTCCATCGCGCCCCAGAAGAAGTGCACCGGGCTGACCTTGCCCACGAAGTGCGACCGGAACTCGTCGAACACGCGGCTGGCTTGAATCAACTGACGCCAGAAGAGCTGCGCGGCCTCAGGGTCATACGAGGCGTTGTGGGTATCCTCCGCGAACCGGATCGCCGGATCCACCTCGTTGGGCTGGGCCTGAAAACGGGGCTGAATCCCCAGCTGATCCAGCGCGTCCATGACCTGGTGGTAGAACTCGGCGACCGATTTGGGCTCTAGCCGGATGGTGCGACGTTGCCCGTCGCTGGTACTGATGAGCAGCTGGTGCTCGCAGAAGTCGAACTCCAGGTCGAACAGCCTGCCGCCGTGCGGGATGGCCCCGGTGGTCAACCCGCGAGGGCTGGCATACAGCGTGACCTGCCACCAGTGGTTCACAAACGGCGCCTGCGACATCCGCACCTTGCCCACGATCTGGGTCCACATATGCAGCGTGTCCCGGGTCTGTGCCCAGTCGGCCACTCGCAATCGTGGCCAAGACTGCGCGGTCGCCGTCTCTGCTGTGCTCACATCCGCCTCCTCGCACCTACGCTCAGTGATGCTCCGGTGCCGTCTTGCTCAGGTGCGCAACTGGCAACCTCGAGTCCTGACCATCCACAAGGATCCTGCGATCTGGCCAGCCTGTCACCGGCTGACGGCTGCGGCAACAGAGACTCGTTCTCGCCTGTGGCCCGGCCGAGCTGGTGAAGCAGGGGCGGCCAATTGAGGGTGTCCCGAATCGTCGATAGGACGGTTGATGCCGAATCGCGCCCCGACCATGCTGCGTACAGCGGCTGGGTCAGTCGGTGACCTTGCTCGGCGGTGCGCCGTAGAGCACGTCGACGTACTCACACGGTGGTTTCTGACCCAGCCGGTGATGAAGGGGCAGATCACCAAGGCCTTGAGGCCGCGCTCGTGAACGTCATCGAGGGCAGCACGAGCCAGCGCACTACCGACGCCGCGACCCTCGAACGACTCGTCGACCTCGGTATGGGTGAGCACGACCAAGTCGGTGGCGAGCTGATAATCGATGTACCCGGCTAAGGTGCCATCGAGGTGGGCCTCGTAACGGTGTCGATCGGCGTTGTCGCGCACCTCGACATCGGTGGTCATTCGCTCACATCAGCCCTTCTGGGACGGTGTTGGAGCGCTCCGCCGAAGTAGTTGGGCACCGAGTGACCTTGACCGAGCAAGCCCACAGATAGACGGCGATGTTCTCGACCACGTCGCCGTCCACGTGCAGGTCATCGTTCCCGGAATAGGCGCGCAGCTTATGCAGGATCCGGTCGACCTTCTCCTGCCGACTGTCATCATGCACCAGGCTGGTTGAGACCAACGCGCCGAAGCGATGAGCCTCTGCCTGCATCTCCGCCGGGTAAAACTAGCTACCTGCCCATCGCCCAGCGCGCGATGCCGCGCGTGCAACTCCTCAGTCTGCTGCTGCACAATCGCCGTCTATTCAGCGTTAGGAATGCCATAGCCTCGCACACGAGCACCCACCGAGAAACTGCCATCAGATCCGCCGGCTGGCATAATGTCTGCATGCGTGCGGTAGTGCCCACGGGCGCATTGACCAGGGGTGTTTCGGTTGACAGACCCCGGTTCCTCGACCGGCCGGTGGGCCCGGAGACCGATCACATCCGTGGCAGCGTCGACGCGCTTCGTGGAGGCTTCCCGCAACCCTGCGGACATGCCGGATGACAGCTGGCGCTACTCCACCGCTTGTGACAGAACGGAGCAGCACATGGCAGACCGGTACCACGTTGCCATCCTCGGCATGGGCCCAGGCGGCGAGGCAGCCGCCACCCGGCTCCTGAAGGCCGGCAAGACGGTGGCCCTCGTCGAACCAGAACTCATCGGGGGCGAATGCGGCTACTGGGCCTGCATCCCGTCTAAGACTCTGCTCCGCCCCGTCGAGCTGGCCCTGGCCACCGCAGCCACGCCCGGCATTACGCCCGGCACCCTCGACTGGGACAGCGCGCGGGCCTGGCGCGACGACATGGTGCGCCACTTCGACGACACCAAGCAGGCCGCTGACTACGAGAAACTGGGCGCCGCCGTCATTCGCGGCACCGCACGACTCGCGGGTCCTGGCCTCGTCGACGTCGATGGCCGTCAGATATCCGCCGACCACGTCATCATCGCCACCGGGTCCACGCCGGCCCGTCCGCGCATCGACGGACTCGACCAGATCAGTGTTTGGACCAACCGCGAGGCCACCAACGTTTCCCACATCCCGGCCAGCGTCATCATCATCGGCTCCGGCGCCGTCGCCGTCGAGGTGAGCCAATACCTGCGCGGCTTCGGTGCCGAGGTGACCATCGTCGGACGCGCGCCGCGGGTTCTGCGCCGCGAGGAGCCCAGGGTCAGTTCCCTCGTGGAGGGCCACCTGCGCAGCCAAGGCATCAACCTGAGGCTCGGGAGCACACCGGTGCGTGCGTTCAACGACGGCACTGGCAGCGCGCTCGAGCTGGACGACGGCACCACGCTCAGCGGCGAGGTGATCACCCTGGCAACCGGCCGCCAGCCCCGGACCAGCGAGCTCGGCCTGGACGCATTGGAGGTCAGTGTAGGTCGGGACGGTGCGATCGAGGTCGACGAGCATTGCTACGCCGGTGCGGGGGTGTGGGCGATCGGCGACGTGACCGGGGCGATGCAGTTCACCCACGTCGCCAAGTACCAGGCACGCATCGTCGCCAACGCGATACTCGGCCGCCCGCGCTCCGCCGACTACGCCAGCATCCCGCGCGTCGTCTTCGGATACCCCGAGATCGCCGCCGTCGGGCTCACCGAGGAACAGGCCACGGCCGAGGGGCGACGAGTCCGAACCGCGGAGGTCGATCTTGCCGCTGCCCTTGCCCGTCCCTGGACCTTCGAGCGGCAGCCGATTGGGAACGCTCTCGGGCTTGTTGCCGACGCCGATCGTGACACCCTGGTCGGGGCGTGGGCCGTCGCACCTCAGTCGAGTGAGTGGATCCATCAGGCCGCTCTGGCCATCGGTGCCCAGATCCCCATTGCTCGGCTTCTCGACCAAGCCGCGCAGTTTCCGACCTACAGCGAGGGCTACCTCTCCGCACTCGACGGGTTGTACGACTAAGGTTGGCAGCAGCGACCACTAGTGACGGAGGGGAACGATGAACCCACCGTGTGAGCACTTGCCCCTGGTCCGCGAGGTGACGCCCTCGGCGAACGGCTGTGAGGAATGTCTGCGGACCGGCGACTCGTGGGTGCATCTGCGCATGTGCATGACCTGCGGTCACGTCGGCTGCTGCGACAGCTCACCCAACCGGCACGCCACCGCACACTGGCACAGCGACTCCGAGCACCCGATCGTCAGGTCCTTCGAGCCTGGCGAGAACTGGTGGTGGTGCTTCCCCGACAACCTCATCTTCGATGTCCCCGGAGCAGACCCGGCACCGTCATACCGTTAAGCGTCGCACGTTCTATGGCGGCCAGACGGCAGGATCGATACTGTCTTCTACCCAGCAGACACACTCACCGTGAACCGAAACACCAGCGTGCCGGACGCCACAGACGAGATTCTTGCACTGTGTGCAAGTTTGCACATAATGTAACTTCGATGGTTGGTGTCGATGGCTCGCCGGAGTCGTTGGGTCGGCGCGAGCAGAAGAAGTTGAAGACCCGTCGGGTGCTCAAGGACGCGGCGCTGGACCTGGCACTTGAGCAGGGTGTGGAATCCCTGACGGTCGAGGCGATCAGCGAGGCTGCCGAAGTGGCGCCGCGGACCTTCTTCAACTATTTCTCCTGCAAAGAGGACGCGCTCGTCTCCGAGGCCGCAGAAGCCGCAGCAGATCTGCACCGGATGATCGTCGAGCGACCCTCGGCCGAACCGCCACTGCGTGCACTGCGCGCGGTGATCGGTCAGAGCGATGCCATCAGCGTGGCGCACGCGGACAGGGAGCGGTTCCTGGCGCGGCAGAGACTGGTTCAAGAGCACCCGCCACTGATGTCGCGGCAACTGGCGCAGTACGCGCGCGTGGAGCGGACGTTTGCCGATGCACTCGCCGAGCGGCTCGGCGTGGACCCCGACCAGGATCGGCGCCCTGAGCTACTCGCGGCACTGACGGTGAGCGTGCTGCGGGTGGCGATGCGCCGCTGGACGACAGATGGGCAGCAGTCGCTGTATCAACAGATCGACGCCGCCTTCGATCTGCTCGAACGGGGCGAGTTGACCGAACCAGGGCAACACGACGCATGAGAGAGGGACATCTCGTTTGGCCAGCGAAAACACCGGATCAACACCTGGCGTGAACTCCGAGACCGGGGCGAGCGTGGACCAACAGCGCTCGACCCCAAAACCGGTCAACCGCAACGTGGTCTTGGCCGTGCTGATATCGGGCGCCTTCGTCATCATCCTCAATCAGACGCTGCTGAACACGGCGCTGCCGGCGTTCATGCAGGATTTCGGCATCACCGCCAACTCGGCGCAGTGGGTGACGACGATCTTTATGCTGGTCAACGGCATCATGATCCCCGTTACGGCGTTCCTGATCCAGAAGTTCACCACGCGCTCACTGTTTCTCACCGCGATGGGCCTGTTCACCGTCGGGACACTCGTCTGTGTCCTGGCCCCCGCGTACTTCGTACTGCTCGGTGGTCGTGTCATCCAAGCCGCTGGCGGGGGGATCATCATCCCGCTGATGCAGACCATCCTCTTCGCGATCTTCCCGATCGACAAGCGCGGAACCGCCATGGGCACGTTCGGGCTCGTCATCGCTTTCGCCCCGGCGATCGGGCCAAGCCTGTCCGGTTGGATCGTGGACCACTTCCCGTGGCAGACGCTCTTCTTGATGATGCTGCCGATCGCCGTGATCGACATGATCGTCGCCTACTTCATCCTCAAGAACGTCATCGAGCGCACGTTCCCGCGCCTGGATGTCCTCTCGATCATCCTGTCCTCGGTCGCCTTTGGCGGCCTCCTGTTTGGTCTCGGTGGAGCCGGGAACTCGGGATGGATCAGCGCACACGTGCTCGTGCCCCTCATCATCGGCACGATCGTGCTGGCCTGGTTCATCCAGCGCCAACTGAGGCTGGAGGAACCGATCCTCGAGTTCCGGGTGCTCCGATACACGATGTTCACGCTCAACACGGTGCTGGGCATGTGCGTGTTCATGGTGATGATCGGAGGCATGATCGTCTTGCCGCTCTACATGCAGAACATGCAGGATTTCTCTGCGTTGGAGTCCGGCCTGGCGCTACTGCCAGGAGCCGTGGTCATGGGGCTCATGTCCCCGATCACCGGACGGATCTTCGACATGTTCGGAGCAAAGTGGCTGGCGATCATCGGATTCACCCTCGTCACCGGCCCGACGTTCATGTTCTCGATACTGACCCTGGAGACGACGTTCGCCTATCTGGCGGTGGTCAACGCAGTGCGCATGCTGGGTACGGCGATGGTCATCATGCCGGTGACCACGGCGGCGCTCAATCAGCTTCCCCAGCGGCTCATCCCACACGGCACGGCGCTGAACAACACCATGCGGCAGATCGCCGCCTCCGTCGGAACGGCAGTACTGGTCACCGTCATGACCGCGGCTGCCCGCGACCCCGAGGAACACGGCGCGGCCGGCCTCGTGCACGGCGCAAACGTCTCCTTCCTCGTGGCCGGAATAATCGGCGTCGTCGGCATCATCGGCTCGTTCTTCATCAGAGAGTCCCGGCCCGAGAAGCGTGGCGCGAGCCGATCCGAATCGCGCGAGGAGCCACCAGCAGCGAGTTGAGCGGCACCATGGTGCAGCGCATGACGGCCACCCGGACTCCGGACACGAACCAGGCACGTGCGCCTCATTCGCGTGGAGTCGCAGCGGGACACTCCGGATGCCCGCCGCCTGCAGCGGCTCGGCCTGTCGTTACTCACGGGGTGCGTACATGATGACGGCGACGCCGAGTAGGCAGATGGCTGCTCCGATGATGTCGTAGCGGTCGGGGCGGTAACCATCCATGACGATTCCCCACAGCAGCGATCCGGCGACGAAGATGCCGCCGTAGGCGGCGAGAATGCGGCCGAAGTGGGGGTCGGGTTGTAGGGTCACGACGAACCCGTAGGCGCCGAGGGCGAGGACGCCGCCGACCATCCAGAGCCAGCCGCGGTGTTCTCGGACGCCTTGCCAGACCAACCACGCACCACCGATCTCGGCGAGCGCGGCGACAAGGAACACGACGATAGAGCGCGTAAGGGTCACGACGACAAACCCTCGCTCACGTTAGCCTGCCCGCCTGCTGGTGGCATTCGGCGGGGCGGGGGGCCTGCGTCGATGTCGGCGAATGGGATCGGGCAGGCCGTCTGGCAGGAGCATTCGGCGAGATCGCTGCACTCGGCCGCGAGCACCTCGGTCAGGCTCGCGTGCACTCGTTGAAGATCGGTGATCTTCGTTTCGACTTCGGCTCGTTTCCTGGCTGCGGCCTCGCGTAGCCCCGGCCGAGGCCTGCGATGGGTGCCGACGTCGATCAACTCGGAGATCTCGGCCAACGTGAACCCGAGTCTCTGCAGACCCTGGATCACCCGAAGGACGGTTACTGCCTCCGGCCCGAACTCCCGGTGTCCACCAGGCGAGCGCTGTGGGGCGGGCAGCAGGCCGCGGCGCTCGTAATAGCGCAGCGTCTGCACGTTGACACCGGCCGCCTTGGCCAACTGCCCCGAACGTAGCGCCTCGCTCACGCCGCTCCTGCCCGGGCGAGCGCCGACGCTGCGTGCTCGCTGAGTCCGTCGAGCACGTCCACCCGGTTCAGGGGAACTCGCACGTCCAAGTGCAGCCCGGCATCCGTGACAGCGAGGTCAAAGTCGAAGAACGCGCAGCATCCCGATTCCTGCTCGATGAGCTCCGCTGCGCTTTCCTGCACCCCGGAATCGGCGCTCAGGCGTAGTCGCAGCCACTCCGGTGCCCGACGGTCAATATCACGCAGGGCGGTCACGAACAGGTCATCGAACTCCGCTACCCGCAATGGCTGCTGCGCCGTGGGTAGCGTGCACGCATCGTCTGGCACCCAGTCTGTCGCGGCCCCGTCCGGGAGTCCCTGCGGTAATGATGCGAGCAGGTCCCGCACCGCCTCGGCTGACTGCGCTCCGATCAGCGTTTCGACCGGCTGGTGATCCTTGAGCAGCATCAGCGTCGGAGTCGATGACAGCTGGTAACGGCGCACGAGACCGGGATTCTCGTCGACATTGACCATCACGAAAGCGACTCGACCGGCGTACTCGGTGGCCAATCGGTCTAACGTTGGCGCCAACCGCCGACAGCTCCCGCACCACGGGGCGAAGAACTCCACCAGCACCGGTCCACCGGCTCCGGTCACCTCGTCATATGTGGAGTCGTCCGCACGCCGGATCACCCCAGAGGTCGGCTCGACCACAGCACTCTCCTTCCACCAAGTCCACGTTTAGGACTACTGGACCCACGGTAATCCTGTACTCAGGTACCGAATTCAACCTCAGCCGCGAGAGTTGCGTACGGACCCAGTTGCGGACACTGACGGGTTCCGTTTGCCACTCTCGCGCCCAACGTGGCGCGCCTCCTAGATCAGAGGCGTAGCCCGCGGCGCCCCCGGCTGTGGAGTCCGGGTGCATGCCTCGAAGGGATGCACCCGGGAAGATGCAAAGGTCCCGGGAAACGTCTCGGTGAGTGGAGTTAGGCGGCTCTAGGTGTCATGCCTTGACCAGCCGCGCAATCGCCTCGGAGGCCTCGGCGAGCTTTTCCTCGGCGCCTTCTTCGTCGAGCTGAGCGGCGCCGACGCAGTGCTTGAGGTGGTCGTCGAGCAGTCCGAGAGCGACACCGCGTAGCGCGCTGGTCAGCGCGGAGACTTGGGTGAGGATGTCGATGCAGTACTGCTCCTCGTCGACCATGCGGTGGATGCCGCGGGCTTGGCCCTCGATGCGCTTGAGCCGCGCGAGGTAGCGCTCCTTGTCCGAGATGTAGCCGTACTGGGTGGACGGCGTCGTCGTGTCGCTGCTCATCGGTGTGCCCTTCTTCGTGACGGTCACGGTGTGCTCGCTGGTATGGGTTTGCGTTCGTCGGCCGTGGCATCATGCCCGGTGATGGTTCGGGCACTGGTCTCGGGACGGAGGTCGAGGCGGCGCAGCAATTGGGCGTTGAGGGCGACGACGACCGTGGAGGCCGACATCAGGATCGCACCGACCGACATGGGCAGCACGAACCCGATCGGTGCCAGGACACCGGCGGCGAGGGGGACGGCGATCAGGTTGTATCCGGCCGCCCACCACAGGTTCTGTTTCATCTTGCGGTAACCGGCGCGGGAGAGCTCGATCACCGAGAGGACCGAGCGCGGGTCGTCGCTGGCAAGGATGACCCCCGCGGAGGCGATGGCTACGTCGGTGCCGGCGCCGATAGCGATCCCGACGTCGGCCTGAGCCAGCGCGGGTGCGTCGTTCACCCCGTCACCGACCATAGCGACCTTGCGGCTCTCGTCTTGGAGTTCTCTGACCTTGGCGGACTTGTCCTCCGGGCGCACCCCGGCGAACACCCGGTCGATGCCGAGTTCGTCGGCGACCGCGTGGGCGACGGCTTCGGCGTCGCCGGTGATCATCACCACCTGCATGTCGAGGGCGTGCAGTGCCTCGACGGCCTGGCGGGACTCCTCGCGGACCTCGTCGGCCAGCTTGAGCGCGCCGATGACCTCGCCGTCGGCCAGCACGTGCAGGATGATCGCCCCTTCGCTGCGCCACTGCTGTGCGACGCCCAGCTCGTCCACGTTCTGCTGGTCGAGCAGGTATGGCCCGCCGACCTTGATCTGCTGGCCGTCCACGCTCGCGCTCACCCCGACCGCGGGTGCGGATTCGAACCCGGCCGCCGACGGCACCTGGACCCCGCGCGTGCGGGCGGCGTTGACTATCGCCTGGGCCAGCGGGTGTTCACTGTCGGCCTCGGCCGCGGCCGCCACCGCAAGGACGTCGTTCTCGCTGCGTCCCTCGGCGGTCTGCACCGCGGTGACGGTGGGCTGGCCCTTGGTCAGCGTGCCGGTCTTGTCGAACAGCACCGCATCAACGGTGCGCATGCTCTCCAACGCGAGCCGGTCCTTGACCAGCACGCCCCCGCGTGCGGCGCGTTCGGTGGCGATCGAGATCACCAGCGGGATCGCGAGCCCGAGTGCGTGCGGACAGGCGATGACCAGCACGGTGATGGTACGCACCACCGCGTCGTTGGGAGCGCCGAGCAGCGACCAGACAATCGCGGTGATGATTCCGGCGCCGAGGGCGAACCAGAACAGCAGCGCCGCCGCCTTGTCGGCCAGGCGTTGGGCGCGCGAAGAGGAACTCTGCGCCTCGGTGACCAACCGCTGGATACCGGCCAGCGCGGTGTCGTCGCCGACGGCGGTGACCTCGACCCGTAGCCCGGAGTCGGTCGCCACGGTTCCGGCGACGACGTGCTCACCCTGACCGCGTCGGACCGGGTGGGACTCTCCGGTCACCATGGACTCGTCCAGGTGCGCCGAGCCCTCGACCACGCGCCCGTCGGCGGGCACGCTGCCACCCGGGCGGACCACGACGACGTCACCGAGGCCGAGTTCGGCCGGTGCGACCGTGACGACCTCGTCGCCGACCACCTTCTCCGCCTCGTCCGGAAGTAGCGCGGCCAGCGAGTCCAGGGCCGAGGAGGTCTGCGCGAGCGAGCGCATCTCCACCCAGTGCCCGAGCAGCATGATCACGACCAGCAGGGCAAGCTCCCACCAGAAGTTCAGCTCCGAGCTGACCAGCCCGATGCTCGCACCCAGCGAGGCGATGAATGCGACCGTGATCGCCAGGCCGATCAGCAGCATCATGCCCGGCTGGCGGGCCTTGATCTCGCTGACCGCCCCGGTCAGGAACGGCCGCCCGCCCCAGACGTAGACGATCGTGCCGAGCACCGGGGAGACCCACGGCACCCAGGGCTGATTCGGAAGCTGATAACCGACCAGCATGGCGAACATCTCGTTGAACACCACCACCGGCAGGCCGACGCCAAGCATGATCCAGAACAGCCGCCGGAACTGGCCCACGTGATCGCCATGATCGCCGTGCCCCCCATGACCCTCATGGCCTCCGTGGCCGGAGTGTTCGGCGTCGTGGCCGTGCTGAGTGTGGTCCATGCGTGGAAACATATACCCCCTAGGGGTATATGTCAAAGTCGTAGGATGGTCTACCAGGGGTTAGGCGCCGGTCGGCACCGGGGAGGTGGCCGCGGCGGGACCCACCTGTGGGGCTGCATCGTCTGCGCGTGCGCCGAACGAGCGCAGCCGCAGGCTGTTGCTGACGACGAAGACGCTGGATAGCGCCATGGCCGCGCCGGCGAGCATCGGGTTGAGCAGGCCGAACGCGGCGAGCGGGATAGCCGCGGTGTTGTAGGCAAAGGCCCAGAACAGATTCGTCTTGATCGTGCGCAGTGTCCAGCGTGCCAGCCTGATCGCATCGGCCGCGGCCCGTAGATCACCTCGGACCAGGGTGATGTCTGCGGCCTTGATGGCGACGTCGGTGCCAGTCCCCATGGCCATGCCCAGATCGGCCTGGGCCAGGGCGGGGGCGTCGTTGACGCCGTCGCCGACCATGGCCACGACCTTTCCCTCGCCTTGCAGGCCGGCGATGACATCGATCTTGTCCTTGGGCAGCACCTCGGCGATGACCTGCTCGATACCGACCTCGGCAGCGATCTGCTCGGCCACGGCCCGGTTGTCTCCGGTCAGCAGTACCGGGGTCAGGCCGAGTTCGGTGAACTGGGCGATCGCTTGCGGGCTGGTGGGCTTGATCTGATCGGCGACGACGAGCACCCCACGCGCCTGCCCGTCCCAGCCGATGGCCACCGCGGTCTTGCCTTGGTCCTCGGCGGCCTGCTTGGCAGCACCCAATCTCTCGTCGAGATGTTGGGACCACTCGGTCAGCAGCGCTTCGCGGCCAGCGAGCACGGCATGACCGTCGACGACGCCCTGCACGCCGCGACCTTCGACGTTCTCGAAGGACTCGACCGCGAGAAGATCGCCGATCTCCGCCGTGGCGCCCTTCACGATTGCTTGGGCGATGGGGTGCTCGGAGGCGTCTTCGAGGCTGCCGGCCAGGCGCAACAGCTCGGCACGGTCCACGCCTGCGGCTGGGACCACGTCGATTAGGCTCATCTTGCCGGTGGTCACGGTGCCGGTCTTGTCCAGCACGATCGTGTGGACCTTGCGGGTCGATTCCAGGATCTCGGGGCCTTTGATGAGCACGCCCATCTGTGCTCCGCGTCCGGTTCCGACCAGCAGCGCCGTTGGGGTGGCCAGCCCGAGTGCGCAGGGGCAGGCGATGATCAGCACCGCGACAGCGGCGGTGAACCCGGCTGCCAGCGGGAACCCGGCACCGATCCACGCCCCGAGCGCTGCCACAGCGATCGCGATAGCGATGGGCACGAAGACCCCTGAGACCCGGTCGGCCAGGCGCTGAATCTCGGCCTTGCCCGACTGGGCATCCTCGACCATCTTCGCCATTTGCGCTAGCTGGGTGTCCGAGCCCACCCGGCTCGCGCGGACCACGAGCCGGCCACCGGCGTTCACGGTGGCGCCGGTGACCGAATCACCCTCGAAGACCTCCACTGGCGCGGACTCGCCGGTGAGCATCGAAGCGTCGATGGCGCTCGTTCCGGAGGTGATCACCCCGTCGGTGGCGACCTTTTCGCCGGGGCGGACGACGAACTCGTCGCCAACCGAGAGCTCCTCGATCGGCACGCGCTGCTCGCGACCGTCCCGGACGACGGCGACATCCTTGACGCCGAGTTCCAGTAGGGCGCGCAGCGCGGCGCCGGCGCGGCGTTTGGAGCGCTTCTCGAAGTAGCGTCCCAGCAAGATGAAGGTGGTCACACCGGCGGCGACCTCCAGGTAGATGTTCCCGAGCCCGTCCGAGCGAGAGATGGTCAACTCGAAGGGGTGGACCACGCCGGGCTGACCGGCGGTACCGAAGAACAGTGCCACGACCGACCACATCAGTGCTGCTGTGGTCCCCATGGAGATGAGCGTGTCCATCGTGGCCGCACCCTGGCGCAGGTTCGCCCACGCGGCCTTGTGGAACGGCCAACCGGCCCAGACCACAACCGGTGCGGCCAGCACGAGCGAGGCGAAGCCCCAGTAGTCGAACTGCAACGCCGGAATCATCGCCATCGCGATCACCGGCACAGACAGCACTGCCGCGCCGATGAACCGCTGGCGCAGGGTGCGCAACTCGGTCTCTTCGGTGGATCCTTCCGGCTCGTCGCTCTCGTCACGGGCCTGCGATGTTGGTTGGGCCGGCAGTGCCGCGGCGTAGCCAGCCTTTTCCACCTCGGCGATCAACGCTTGCGGATCCATGCCCACAGGGCCGGATACGGCGGCCTTCTCGGTGGCGTAGTTCACGCTCGCGGTGACGCCGTCGAGCTTGTTCAGCTTCTTCTCGATCCGGTTCGCACACGAGGCGCAGGTCATGCCCCCGATCTGCAACTCGACGCTATCCGCCGGTGCCGACTCGTCACTCGCCGTGGTCATAACCGTCTCCGTCGACGACGAACTCAGTTGTGTGCACGGTGTTGTCCACACGGAAGTCCAGGTACAGCAGGGAGTCGACCGCCGCGGTTCTCGACGTGTCGCGCTCGGGTGTGTCGTCTGTCTCTGCTGCCCTGGTCTGCGCGGTCTCTTCGGGAACGACCACCCGCGCCACAACGAAGGCCGTGGCGAACACAGCCACGAGGAGAGCTCCGTACAGGCTCAGCTTGACTGATGCGCGCATCTCAGGTGCGCACCGCCGCATAGCCAGCCTCATCGACCGCGGCGATCACCGCAGCGTCGTCGATAGGTGCTTCCGAGGTCACCACCAGCCGCCCGCTGCTCGCACTCACCTGAATGTTCTGCACCGCTGGGACCTGGCCGACCTCGTCGGCGACCGCGCTTTCACAGTGATCGCAACTCATCCCAGTGACTTGATACTCAGCCATGACCATCTGCATCCCTCATACCTATAGGGGGTATCAGTACAACGTTTATATCCCTCAGTGGCATAAGGCGCAAGCCCTGGATGCCGACGACCATGCCCGAACCGGCAGCCGGGCCGACTGACCAGCCAACGTCATGGTTTTCCATGAGCATGCGTTGCTCGAGCGCCTGACGGTGCGACAGAACGTCGCCTATGTCTCGGGCAACCTGGAGGTCGACGAATCCCCGTACCTCGCCCGAGCGGATCGACAACTGGCGCACCTGGGCCTGGATGAGGTCGCCGACTTGTACCTACATGAGGTCTCGGCAGGTACTCGTCCGGCGCAGTTGAACTCGTCATGACGGCCTGGTCATGGCCCGAACGCTCATCCTCGGCTCGGGTGGCTACCGAGGTACCGGGCCGGGTCGCTGCCCGTGCGCCGGCTGCCATCCAGCAGGCGAATCCGACTGGGTCGCGACGCTGCGACTCATCCAGGCACGCACCACGTGCCTCGACGATCGACAGTTGATCGGTAGCGCCGGACGCGTGCTGAAGTGCCACGAAACTGCGCCGCTAGGGATCTTTCCGCTTGCCGTCCGGGTCAGGTCCCCTAAGCCCGGCATACCATCGCAGGGCGGCGGGCGACAGGACGACCATCAGTACCATCGCAGCCGGACCGATCGGCCCGGCCAGGCGTCTCGTGCGGCATCTCCCTGGTCCGTCCCGGCCGTGCCGTCACCGTGGCCAGCAGCGACAGCCTCGCCGAGCAACTGGACCAGGTCCAGTACGACGTCGACGACGGGCCCTGTCTGCAGGCTCTGCACAGCGGAGAGGCGCAGCTCGCAGCCGACCTCGAGGTGGAGACTCGCTGGCCACGGTATCGAGAGGCGGTCCAACCCTTGGGTCTGCGGTCGGTGATGGGACTGCCCCTTCCGCTCGAGCACGATGCCCGCGCTGCCATGAACGTGTACTCCACCACAACCCAACGCCTTCGACGACATGACAGTCGAAGCCGGTGCTGCAATCCCGAATCACCACAGACGTGGCAGTCGGGATCCTCATGGGTCAGCAGCGCTGCACGTAGGAAGCCGCGTTCGAGTCCCTGCGCTCGGTCGGCGACCGTCCGCAGGAAGAGCCAACCGGCTGACTCCGCTATGGACGTGGCATGGCTGCCGCGTCGGGGTGATCGACCATGTCGGGCTGTTCCCGGCTGATTCGACCGAGGCCCCACGCGCCCAGGGGTTCTAGCGCCTTGTTCAGCGTCTGTCCGTGCTCGGTCAGGGAGTACTCCACCCGCGGTGGCACCTCGGCATAGACCATGCGATGAACGAGGCCATCCTGCTCCATCTCGCGCAGGTGCTGCGTCAGCATCTTCTCGCTCACCCCGGGAAGGCCACGGCGCAACTCGGCGAACCGTCGTGTGCCGTGTGCGTCGAGCTCCCAGAGGATCAGTCCCTTCCATTTCCCGCTCACCACGTCCAGAGCCGCGTCGATCCCGCAGATGTACGGGCCACATCTCGCCGACTTATCCACCGTTCGCTCCTTCGCTTACGAATAGGTAAGTACCACAGAAAATAGTGGGTACTTCCACCGTCCACGGTCTGCCTTGACGATAGGGGTGTCGATCCCGAACTGGAAGGACCTCTTTCGATGACCGATAGATCTCCCGGCACCGTTGCCGTGCTCGGTCTCGGTGCCATGGGGCGTTCGCTCGCCGCAGCGCAACTCGAGGCAGGGCGGGCGGTGACCATGTGGAACCGGACGTCCGGCCGGTCCGGCGGGCTGACCGAGCGCGGCGCTGTCGAAGCCCAAAGCGCCCATGCGGCGGCGGCTGCAGGTGGGCCGGTGGTCGTCTGCCTCTACGACCATGCCTCAGTACACGAGACCCTCGACCCGATAGCCGATGCGCTAGTAGGCCGCACGGTGGTGAACCTCACCACCACGACCCCGGACGAGGCACGCGAGTTGGCCGTCTGGGCGGAGGGGCACGGCATCACCTATCTGGACGGGGCGATCATGGCGACGCCCCCGATGATCGGCGC
>Ga0079225_10000956_pt1 | contig 16025 bp, 13 predicted proteins | sample Poulit2012_FD_76344 | JGI IMG/M metagenome (GOLD analysis project Ga0079225, IMG submission 76344) | Agricultural soil microbial communities from Georgia to study Nitrogen management - Poultry litter 2012 | ecosystem: Environmental > Terrestrial > Soil > Agricultural land | place: USA: Georgia... | reverse complement strand
TCGCGCACCTCGATCGCCATGATCGCGGCCGGGCCCTGGGTGGGGCTGGCGAAGAGCACCCGGGCGCCGACCTGCTGCCCCACGAGGACGTCGTTGAGCGCCTCGACGGTGACGTCGTCGTCGATGATCAGCGGCTGCATGCCCGCCCCGTAGGTCGAGTCGAGCACCTCGCCGTTCTCACCGTTGACCTGGATGAAGTCGATGAGGAGGAGCTGGCCCTCCTCGAGGGTCGCACCGTCGCCGGGGACCGCGACCGCCGCGGCGTGGCCGCCGACGTTGAGCGGCTGCTCGAACGTCAGCCTCGGCTCGGCCCCGGGCTCGCCCTCGACGGTGATGCCCTCGAGCGCGGCCACGTCCTCCGGCGCGTTCCCGGTCGGCTGCTCCGCGGCGTCCGTCGCAGACTCGGTCGCCGTGTCGGTCGGCTCGGGGTCGCCGTCGTCCGAGCAGCCGGCGAGGAACAGGACGGCGGCCAGCGCGGTGGCAGCGGTGGCGGTGACGGATCGGCGCACAGGGAAAGCCCTTCGGGTGGTCTGACGTGACGCTGCCGCGTCACGCCGCCCAAGCCTAAGCGGTCGGCGGCCCGGATTGCACCGGTCCGCCCCGACCGTCCCGAGGAGCGGGCGGTCGGCCGGTACGCGGGTCCGTCCGGACGGTCGCGGGGGCGGGCACGGCCGGCGGGTGCGGGCCTGGCCGGACCGTCCCGAGGGGCGGGCGCGCCTACACTCGGGCCATGCACTACCTCGACCATGCGGCCACGACGTCGGTCCGGCCCGAGGTCGCCGAGGTCTACGCCGCGGAGCTCACCCGTGGGGGCAACCCCTCCTCGCTGCACACCGCCGGGCGGGACGCCCGCCGCCGCCTCGAGGAGGCCCGCGAGGAGCTGGCCGCCGCGCTCGACGCCGAGCCCGCCGAGGTGCTGCTCACCTCCGGTGGCACGGAGGCCGACAACCTCGCCGTCAAGGGCGCCGTCTACGCCCACCCCTCCGCCCGGCCCCGCGTGCTCGTCAGCGCGATCGAGCACCACGCGGTGCTCGACGCCGCGACCTGGCTGGGCGAGCGCGGTCTGGCGGACGTCACCCTGCTCCCGGTGCGACAGGACGGTGTGCTCGACCTGGACGCCGCCCGCGCCGCGCTCGCCGACGGCGAGCGGCCGGCCCTGGTCTCGGTCATGTGGGCGAACAACGAGACCGGCGTGGTCCAGCCGGTCACCGAGCTCGTCGCCGCGGCAGGCGGGGCGCCGGTGCACTCCGACGCGGTCCAGGCCGTGGCCCACGTGCCCGTGAGCTTCTCCGGCAGCGGCCTGGCGGCGATGACGGTCACCGGGCACAAGCTCGGCGGGCCGGTCGGCACCGGGGCGCTGCTCGCGCGACGCGACCTGGCGCTGGCCCCCGTGCACCACGGCGGCGGCCAGGAGCGCGGCGTGCGCTCCGGGACCCTCGACGTCGCCGGCGCCCGGGCGCTGGCCCGGGCGGTGAGCCTGGCCGTCGCCGACCGGGAGGCCGAGGCGCGGCGGCTGGCCGCCCTGCGCGACCGGCTCGTCGCCGGGGTCATCGCCGCCGTGCCGGGCGTCCGGCTCACCGGGGCCGACGCCCCGCGGCTGCCGCACATCGCCCACCTCACGGTGGAGGGCGCGGACGCCGACTCCCTCCTCCTCGGCCTCGACCTTGCCGGGGTCAACGCCTCGGCCGGGTCCGCGTGCCAGGCGGGGGTGCAGGAGGCCTCCTTCGTCCTCCTCGCCATGGGCTACCCCCACGACCTCGCCCGCTCCGCGCTGCGCTTCTCCCTCGGGCGGACGACGACGCAGGCCGACGTCGACGCCGTGCTCGCGGCCCTGCCCGAGGTCGTCGAGCGCTCCCGCGCCGCCAACGCCACCCGCGCCCGGTAGCCGCCCGCCACCCCCTCCGGTCTCTCTCCCGCCTCCTGCAGGCCCGCCGGCCTGCCCGACTCCCGGGACCCCACCGGCCCGTCCGGCTCCCGCGGCCCCGCCGGCCTGTCCGACTCCCGGGGCCCCGCCGGCTCCTCCGGCTCCCGGGGCCCGGCCTGCCGCCCTGTTCCGCCTCCCGTGGGCCGCCGCGCTGGGAGAATGCGCGGCATGCCTCCGCGCGTGACGCTGCTCCTCGGCAAGCCGCCGAAGCCCGGGACGCTGCTCGCCGACGTCGCCGCCGGGCTGACCGCGCACGGCTGCGCGGTCACCGTGCGGCTGCCGCACGAGGAACGGGTGGACCCGGCCGAGCTCGACGCCGCCGACCTCCTCGTCCACCGCGGGCTGCGCAGCGAGGTCGCTCCCCTCCTCGCCGGCGTGCACCACCGGGGCGTGGACCTGTGCAACCCGTGGCCGGGCGACCGGCTGCTGCGCGACCGGCGGCTGTGGCAGGCGGCACTCGCCGCCGCCCACGTCCCGCTGCCACCCGCCGTCACGGTCGAGCGGTGGCCGGAGGTGGTCGCCCGCGCCGCGGTCGAGCCGGTGGTGGCCAAAGCGTTCGCCGGGCCGGGCCGCGGCACCCAGGTCGTCACGGGCGACGACCGCACGCTGCCCGGTGAGGCGCCCTTCCCCGGGCCCTACCTCGTCGAGCGACGGCTGCGCACCGACGGGACGGACCGCAAGCTCTACCTCGTCGGGGAGGAGGTGCGCGGGCTGCTCAAGCCCTCCACCCTCGCGGGCCCGCACACGACCTCCGGCACCCCCTTCGCCCCGGACGCCGTCCAGGTGGCGCTCGCCCGGCGGGTGCAGCGCGCGCTGGGAGTGCACGTGCTGGGCCTCGACCTGCTCGCCACCCCCTCCGGGCCGGTGGTGGTCGACGTCAACGGTTTCCCCGGGTTGCGCGGGGTGGCCGGCGCGGCCGACCTCGTCACCGCTCATCTCCTCGGTCACCTGCGCTGACCGGGCCGGGCGGGCCGCGGCTCGGCCTGCGGTGGCCTGGACGAGGCTGACCCGGCCGGGCGGGCCGCGGCTCAGCCCCGGGCGGCGCGTTCGAGGAGGGCGCCGGCGACGGCGCGCCAGCGGGGACGGAAGGCGTAGACGCCCGCGAGGCGCAGCCGGGTGGCCCGGGCGTAGGCGGCGACCCGCTCGGCGGGCAGGTCGGGTCCGGCGAGCCCGGAGCGGAAGCCGTCGCGGGCCGCGGCGGCGAGCTCCGCGGTGAGCAGGCCCTGGGCCTGGCGCAGCTCGAGGTGGACGAGGAGGTTGGCCACGTCCAGGGCACGCTCCCCGACGGCGAGGGTGTCGACGTCGATCATCCCGACCGTCCCGTCGTCGAGGAGCAGCTGCTTGTCGTGCAGGTCGCGGTGGAGCACCCCGAGCACCCGCTCCCCGGCACCGGACTCCAGCTCCGCCGTCACCCGCTCCCCGGCGCGGGCGACCAGCTCGCCGTCCAGCAGCCCGTGGGCCACGGCCGGGTGCAGCCAGTCGGCGAGGGCGTCGAGCTCGTCGGCGGCGGTGTGCCGCGGGTCGACCTGCTCGGCGGGGGCGGCGTGGAGACGGGCCACCGCGCGTCCGGCGGCCTGCCAGGCCGCGCGGGCCGCCGCCGGCGTCCACCCGCCGTCGGCGCCGAGGTCGTGCAGGGTGCGCCCCGGCACGACACTCCAGCGCAGCACCCCCCGGGACACGGCCGAGCCGTCACGCAGCCGCGGCACCGGGACCGCGCCGGCGAGCAGCGAGGCGACGAGGTCCCCGCGGCGGACCAGGTCGGCGGCCCGGCTCGGCCGGACCACCTTGGCGTACTCCCGCACGGCGCCGTCGGGGTCGCAGACCCGTACGACGGCGCGGCGGCCGGGGCGGTGGGCGACCAACTGGGCGCCGTCCTCGCGGAGGACCTCGGACAGGGCGGGCAGCCGGGTGTCGGCGCCGTCGGGCTGGAGCAGGACGTCGCCGACCACCCGGGCGGGGGCCGGTGTCCGGCGGGCCGCCCGCGCCAGCTCGGCCGGGTCGGCGAACCACTGCGCCGCGACGGTGGTGCCGTCGTCGTCCGCGAGCTCCCCGAGGGCGTGCGCCACGCCCCGCGGCCAGGCCCGGACGAGCCGGTAGCGGTGGGGGCCGTCGAAGACGACGTCGGGCATGCGGCGCAGGGACCGGCGGGCCGCACGCTGCGAGCGGGGCGCCGGCGCGGCGGGGGTGGGGGAGGCGTCGGACACGGGACGCCACGGGGGACGGGGGGTGGTCGCGTCGGGACGGGCGGTCATGCGGTCAGATCCTTCGCGACGCCGACGAGGTGGGCCACCCGGGCAGGCCAGTCGGGCAGGTGGCGGCGGAACGGCTCGGCGCTGCGCTGCAGGACGGCCGCGGCGCAGTGGAGCCGCAGGCGCGTGAGGTCGGCGGGGCCGCCGGCCACGCGGTACCCGGCGAGCAGCGGGCCCAGCACGTCGCGCGGCTCGGCCGGGGGCGCGCCGACGGAGATGAGCGCGCCGTACCAGGAGGCGAGGTCGGCCGCAGGGTCGTCGACGGACACCCGGTCCAGGTCGACGAGCGTCACCGGGGGTTGGTCGGCTCGGGCGGGATCGGCCGGGGCCGCGGCGCCGGCGGCGCCGGCCAGGTCCGGGCGCACCACCACCTGGTCGGCGGAGAAGTCCCCGTGCACGACGGTCAGCGCGGCATCCTCACCCAGGCCGGCGCGCACCCGCTCGGCGGTCGTGCGGGCGTCGGCCGCGACCTCGGGCAGGACCGCCCGCACGCCGGCGACCGCGGCGGCCAGGCTCGCCGCCCGGTCCACCCGGGTCAGGTCGGCCAGGGGCGGGCGGCGGTGCACACGGGCGATCAGCTCACCGGCGCGGGCCCACAGGTCCTCGGTAGCCGGTCCGGTGAGTCGGTCGAGGGACGTCCCGGGCACCCACGCAGTGACGACGACACCGCGGTGACGGTGCACCCGGGTCACCGGTGGCACCGGCAGCCCGACGACGGCCTGGTAGCCGGCGCGCAGACCCGGGAGGATGCCCGGGCGGTGCACCTTGACCAGGGCGGGCGGGCTCCCGGCGCGGTCCCGGCGGGCCACCCAGCGGCGGCCGGGTTTGTAGACGAGCGGGGTCACCGTGTCGTCGGGGTGCCGGAGCACCCGCCGTACGCCGGGCAGGTGACGGTCGGCGGTGATGTCGGTGAGCGCGACGCCGAGCGCCCCGTCGAGCGCGGCGCCGCGGCCGACGTCGTCGCCCGCGCCGGCCCGCTCCACCTTGGCGAGCTTGTCCCGCGCGTCCGGACGCAGGGCGAGGGCCTGCGCGAAGGAGGTGGCGCCGTCGTCGTGGGTGAGGAGGAGCCCGGCGACGAGCGAGGTGCCCGGCTTGTACCGCAGGTAGCGGACCTGCGCGTCGGCGGCGCCCCAGCCCGGGGCGAGCCGCCGCACCAGCGGCAGCGGGTCGAGTACCGCGCGCAGCCCCGGCAGGGCCGGGTCGGCCGCGGCGAGGCGGTGGTCAGCCGGTACGACGGCGGTCACGGGTCTCCTCCGGGTCGTCGGGGTCCGGGACGGCGACGAGTCGGCGGTGCCGTTCCGGGTCGAGCAGGGTGAGCCGCGACCCGGCCCGGGCGAGCAGGTCCTCGGGCCGGCCCTGCTCGACCACGCGCCCGCGGTCCAGGACGACGACCTCGTCGCAGCTCAGCGCGTCGGCCAAGGTGTGGGTGATGACGACGGTGGTCCGTCCCTCGGCGAGCCGGTCGATGGCCTGGAGGACCTCGGCGGAGTTCTTCGGGTCCAGGCCGGTGGTGGCCTCGTCGAGGATGATGACCGACGCGTCGCGCAGGATGGCGCGGGCGATGGCGATGCGCTGGCGCTGCCCCCCGGAGAGCGTGTCGCCGCGCTCGCCGACCATCGTGCGGTAGCCGTCGGGGAGCCGGGTGATGAACTCGTGGGCGTTGGCGGCGCGGGCGGCGGCCTCGATCTCCTCCTCGGTGGCGCCGGGGCGGCCCATCTCGATGTTCTCCGCGACGGTGCCCTGGAAGAGCACCGACTCCTGCAGGACGACGGCGATGTGCGAGCGCAGCGACTCCAGGGTGACGTCGCGCAGGTCATGGCCGTCGATCCTCACCGCGCCGCGGACCGGGTCCTGCAGCCGCAGCAGCAGGGAGGCGAGCGTCGACTTGCCCGAGCCGGAGTGGCCGACGACGGCGACCTTGCGGCCGGGCAGGATGCGCAGCGAGACGTCGGCGAGCGCCCGGTCGGTGCCGGTGTAGGAGGCGGTGACGTTCTCCAGGCGGATCTCCCCGGCGAGGCGCTTGATGGTGTACGCCTTGGCGGAGTCGGTGACGTCCTGCTCGGTGTGCATGAGGTCGAGGATCCGCTCGCCGGAGGCGGCGGCCTTGGCAATGCGGCCGGTGTACTTGGCCAGGTCGCGCATCGGCTTGAACGCACCCTTGAGGTACTGGATGAACACGACGAGCTCACCGGGCGACAGGTGGCCGCGCACGACGGACCAGCCGCCGACGAGGAGCACCGCGCCGGTGGCGACACCGACGAGGACGTCGGTCTTGCGCTCCAGCGCCGCGGAGAGCCGGGTGGCCTTGACGCCCTCCTTGAGCTCCTGGTTGTTCGAGGCGGCGAAGGTCTGCTCGAGCCGGTCGGCCAGCGAGTACGCCTGGACCACCTTGATCGCGCCGAGGGACTCCCCGGCCGCACCGGCGAGGTCACCCTCCCGCCGCCGCTGCACGCGGGAGGCGGAGGTGATCTTGCGGGTGGACCGCGAGGAGGACATCGCGAAGAAGGGGAAGGCCGCCAGGACGACGAGCGCGAGGCGCCAGTCGAGGACGAACATGACGACGAGCATCGCCACGAGCGTGAAGACGTTGCCCAGGAGCGGCATCGCCGCGGTCGTGGCGACGTCGCGCAGGCGCCCGACGTCGGCGATGAGGCGGGTGATGAGGTCGCCGCCGCGGGTCGAGGTGTGGAAGCGCAGCGACAGGCGCAGGACGTGGGCGTAGACCTGGGCCCGCACCGACGTCATCGCCCGCGTACCGGCGAGGGCGAAGAGCACCGTCATGAGGTAGGAGGCCAGCGCCCGCAGCCCGGCGACCGCGACGACACCCACGGCGCACAGGACGAGCACCCGGACGATGCCCGGGTCCTGCGCCGCGCCGGGGGCGACGACGGCGTCGATGACGAAGCTCAGCGGCCAGGGCTGGAGCAGCCGGAAGGCGACCTCGGCGAAGAGCGCGAGGAAGCCGCCGACGACGATCCTGCGGTGCGGCCGCAGGTGGGGTCGCAGGAAGCTCCAGATCCGCCGCAGCGAGGGCAGGACGGCCCTGAGGTCGGCCGCCGGCTGCTGCTTCGCCATCAGGCCACCGCCCCCTTCCCCGTCCCCGCGCCCCAGGCCCACGTCCCGCCGGCGGCCGAGCCGCCGGCCGCCCCCGCCTCGGCGAGTGCCGAGCTGTCACCGAGAGCCGAGCTCTCGCCGGCGGCGACGGGCGGCACGCTCAGCAGCATGCCCGCTGCCGCCAGGGACCGCGCGACGACGTGGGTCCAGGTGTGGCCCGCCACGACGTGCTCCCGTGCCGCAGCACCGACCCGCGCGCGCAGGCGACGGTCGGCGGCGAGCTCCCGGAGCGCCTCGGCCAGGGCGGCCGGGTCGGAGCCGGGGACGAGGAAGCCGGTGCGCCGGTGGTCCACCACACGTGGCAGCTGCCCGACGGCGGAGGCGACGACGGGCAGGCCGGCGGCCATGTACTCGTAGACCTTGAGCGGGGAGAAGTAGCCCTCGCCGACGGCGGGGTAGGGCGCGGTCGCGACGTCCATCCGGTGCAGGTGGCCCGGGACGTCGACGGGGGCGACGGCCCCGGTCATCTCCACCGCGTCCGCGATGCCGAGCGCCTCGGCCTGCGCACGCAGGGCCGCCGCCTGGGGGCCGTCCCCGACGAGGAGGAGGCGCGCGTCGGGCACCGCGCGACGCAGCAGGGCGTGCGCCTCCAGCAGCGTCTCGGTGCCGTGCCACGGCTTGAGCGTCCCGACGAAGCCGACCGTGAACGGCCGCTGCGCCGGTGCGGCGGGCGGGGCGGGGACGACGCGGGTGACGTCCACGCCGTTGGACTCGACGACGACCGACGGGTGGGCGGTGCCGGCGGTGGTGCCGGTGCCGGCGACGAGCTCGGCCCGGACCCAGTCGGCGACGGGCTGCGAGACGCAGACGACGGCGCTCGCGGCGGCGGCTGCTCGCCGGATCACGGCGTGGGCCTCGGCGGCGTGCACCAGGCCGCGGTGGCGGGCCTGCTCCTCGGGCAGCGGGGCGTTGACCTCGAGGATCGCCGGCACCTGGTGGTCGCGGGCGTAGCCGGTGCCCGCGGTGCTCCACAGGGAGTAGCGCTCGTAGACGGCGTCGAACGGTCCGGCGGTCTCCATCACCTGCCGCAGCTCGGCGTCGGCGGCCATCGCGCGGCGCTCGCGGTCGGCGACGTCCGTGCCCCTGATCCGGCCGAGCTCATGGACGACGAGCCGGCCCGCGGCGCGGGCGGCGGCTGCGGCGGGCCACGGCTCGCCGTCGGTGCGGCGGCAGAACAGCTCGACGGTGTGCCCGGCCTCGAGGAGGACACGGACGACCTCCTGGACGTGGACGGAGGCGCCCTTCGTGCCGAAGACGGGGATGCCGGGGTCGGCGCAGACGTAGGCGATGTGCATCAGCGCACCTCCTCGAGGTGGCGGCTCGCGCTGGTGGCGCGTGCGCTGTGGGTGGGGAGTGGGCTGTGGGTGCCTGGGTGGGGGTGCTGGGGGCGGGGGCGCGGAGCGGGGGTGCGGGTGGCGGCCTCGAGGGCGGCGACCTGGCGGCGGGTGTCGAACTCGCGCTCGACGAGGTCGCGGGCGGCGCGGGCCAGCCGCGTGCGCAGCGCGTGGTCGTCGAGCAGCCGCACGACGGCCGCGGCGAGGCCGACCGGGTCGTGCTGGGCCACCTCCAGGCCGGTCTCCTCGTGGCGGATCGCCTCCGTGATGCCGGTGACGTCGGTGGACACGCACGGGGTGCCGAGTGCCATCGCCTCGAGCAGGACCGTGGGCAGCCCGTCGGCGTTGCCGTCGGAGCCGACGACACACGGCGCGGCGAAGACGGTCGCCGAGTCGACCTGGGCGCGCACCTCGTGCTGGGGGAGCGGGCCGGTGAGCTCGACGAGGTCCTCCAGCCCGAGCCGGGCGACCTGGGCCCGCAGCTCGGCCTCCTTCTCCCCGCCGCCGACGATGCGGGTGCGCACCGGCCGGCCGGCGTCGCGCAGGTGGGCGATCGCGTCGACGAGCACGTCGAAGCCCTTCTTCTCCACGAGCCGGCCCACGGCGACGACGTCCACCTCGCCGGTCTCCTGCGCCGACGGGGCGGTGAAGCGGAAGGCGTCCAGGTCCAGGCCGTTGTAGATGCGGTGCAGCCGGGTGCGGGCGACGGCGTCGGGGTAGGTACTGCGCAGGTAGCGCTCGTTGTAGTCGCTGATCGTCACGACATGGTGCGCGTCGGCGATCTTGCGGGCCAGGTCCCGCGGGTCGACCGAGCTGTGGAAGATGTCCTTGGCGTGCGCGGTGAAGGAGTACGGCACCCCGGTGAGCAGCGAGGCGAGCCGGGCCACCGTCGTCGCCAGCGAGGCGAAGTGGGCGTGCAGGTGGGTGATGCCGCGGCGCACGACCAGCACGGCGAGCTCGAGGGCCTGGCCGGCGTCGGAGGCGTCGGCCGCGAGCAGCTCGGGCAGCGCGCGGTGGAGCAGCGGCAGCTCCGGCTCGGCCTGGCGCAGGGCGTTCCACAGCTCCTCGGTCTTGCGCGCCCGGGGGACGTAGGTGACGGGGGCGCGCACATCGGCGAGGGCGCTGTGGAAGCGGGGGTCCACCGGCGGGCGCAGCGAGAACACCTCGATGTCGGCGCCGCGTGCCTCCCGGCCGAGCAGCTCGGAGACGATGAACGTCTCGGAGAACCGGGGGTACATCTTCAGCACGTAGCCGATCCGCTCAGGCGACATCGGTCTTCTCCTTCGTGGTGACGAGGCCGGCGAGCAGGCGCGGCAGGCGGGCCAGGCCGTCGAGGTCGACGGCGGTGCCGCCCGCGGGACGCGGGCCGTGGACCGCGGAGTCGAGCCAGGCCTCCAGCACGGTGGGGGTGAGCTCGTCGGGGAGGAGGTGGTCGAGCTTGCCGGCGGCGGTGAGCAGCTCGGCGCGGACCAGCTGCTCGCGGCGGGGCCGCACGCGGGGAACGACGAGCAGCCGGGCGTCGAGGGCCAGCGCCTCGCACACGGTGTTGTACCCGCCCATCGCGACCACGGCGGAGGAGCGGGCGATGAGGGCCTCGGCGTCGTCGACGTAGGTGCGGACGGTGAGGTCGGGGCGGTGCGCGGCGATGTCGGCGACCCGGCGCACGTCCTCGGCGGGCATCTGCGGCCCGGTGACGAGGACGCCGTGGTGGCCGGCGGGCATCGTCGTGCGGACGAAGGTCTCGGCGAGCTCGGCGCCGTCGGCGCCGCCGCCGACCATGGCGAGGACGTAGGGCTCCTCGACCTCGGTCACCGGGGTGACCGGTCCGCGCCCGGCGGCGAGGTACCCGGTGTGGACGGTGCGGGTGGGGGAGAGCCCGAGCTCGGCGGCGAGGTCGTGGACGGCGCGGTCGCCGTACACCCACACCTGGTCGTACCAGCGGCGCAGCGCCTGGGTGGAGCGGTCGGCCGCCCACTCCCGCCGGGAGGTGACGGCGTCGTCCAGGACGTCGCGCAGGCCGAGGACGATCCGGGTGCCGGCGGCCCGCAGCTCCTCCAGCGCCGGTTCGAGCTCGCCGTGGAAGCCGCGCGGGTGCTTGTCGACGATGAGGACGTCGGGCAGGAAGGAGCACAGGGCGGCGGTGAGGATGCTGCGGCGCATGTGCCGGATGTGCGGCTCGTCCACGGACAGGTGCCGCGCGGAGTACACCCCGTCGGCGTCCTTGCTCAGCGCGGGCAGCGAGACGAGGTCGACGTGCGCGGGACGGTGGACGGTCACCGCCTCCGGGGCGCCGGTGAGCAGCAGGACGTCGGGCGCGGGGTCGAGCGTGGTCAGCGCCCGGGCGATGGCGAGGTTGCGGCGCACGTGGCCCAGGCCCAGCGCGTCGTGGGAGTACAGCGCCACCCGCAGCCGTCTGCCGTCGCTCCACCCGGACCCCGCCCAGGGGACGTCGTCCCCGTGGCCGGCGACCGACCGGACGGTCGGCTGGGCTGTCATGGTCATGCGATGTCCCCCTTCTGGCGAGCGACCCCGGTGGGTCCGCGGCATGCCAGTGAGTTCATCGCCTGTAGGTGAAACGTCCGTGATGAGCAGATGAGACACCTCTCATCAAGGTGGCGGACGGCGACCGTTCACCTCGGCGACGTCAGGACGCGGCCGAGAGCAGGCCGAGGTGCAGCGCGCGCAGCACGGCGCGGGTGCGGTCCTTGACGCCGAGCTTGGCCAACACCGTGGAGATGTGGTTCTTCACCGTGCCCTCGGCGAGGAAGAGCGCCTGGGCGATCTCCCGGTTGGTGAAACCGCTGGCGAGCAGCCGCAGGACCTCCGTCTCCCGCGGCGTGAGCGGCTCGGGTGCGGGCAGGTGGGTGAAGTCGTCCGGGACGGGCGCCGCGCCCAGGCCGCGCAGCAGTCGGTCGGTGAGCGCCGGCTGGACCAGCGTCCCGCCGGTGGCGAGCGTGCGGATCGCACCGACGAGCTCGTCGAGGCTCACGTCCTTGAGGAGGTAGCCACGGGCTCCGGCCCGCAGCGCGCGCAGGACGAGCTCGTCGTCGTCGAAGGTGGTGAGGACGAGCACCGGCACCTCGCTGCCGCGCTTCCGCAGCTCCTCGAGCGTGGCGATGCCGTCACGGCCCGGCATGCGCAGGTCGAGGAGGAGGACGTCGGGCCGCTCCTGCGTGACCCGGACGAGCGCCTCGTCGCCGTCGGCGGCGTGCCCGACGACGGCGACCTCGCCGCTCAGCGCGAGCAGGCTCTCCAGCCCCTGCCGCATGAGCGTCTGGTCGTCGGCGATGACCACGCGGATCACGCGGGCACCCCCGCGGCCAGGGGGAGCCGCACGCGCACCCGGAAGCCGGCGGCGCCGTCGAGCTCGACCGTGCCGCCGAGGGCCGCGGTCCGCTCGGTGAGCCCGTTCAGGCCGTTGCCGAGGACCGGCTGCGGCGCGCCGACGCCGTCGTCACGGGCGTCCAGGCACAGGACGCCGTCGGCCTCCACCAGGCTGATCCACAGGTTCTCGGCGCGCGCGTGCCGGATGGTGTTCGTCGCGATCTCCTGCACCGCACGGACGAGAGTCGCGGCGTGCCGGTCGTCCGGGGCGAGCCCGGGCGCGACGTCGAGGTGCACCCGCGGGTGGGGGATCTCCTCGGTCACCCGGGCCAGGGCGCCGGACAGGTCGAAGCTGCGCTGCCGTTCCGTCCCGACGACGGAGCGGACATCGGCGAGCAGCTCCCGGGCCAGGCCGCGGGCGCGCAGCACGTGCTCGCGCGCCGGTCCCTCGGCCCGGTGGGAGGCGACCTCGAGCTCCACGGAGAGCACGGTGAGCTGGTGGCCGAGGACGTCGTGCAGCTCGCGGGAGATGCGCAGGCGTTCCTCCGCCTGGCTGGACTCGGCGAGCAGGGCGCTCGTGCTGCGCAGCTCGACGTGGGCGACGGACAGGTCCTGCAGGGCGGTCGCCACCCGCTGCAGGCTCCACGCCATCGCGGCGCTCGCCGCCTGGAGGAGCGTGTAGAGCACGACGGACACGAGGAGCCACCGCGGTGAGACGGGCCCATCGCGCAGCGGCCCGAGCCCCGCTCCGGCGGCGACGACCACCCCGGCGTTCCACAGCACGACGGCGACGATGCCGCGGGTGCCCAGGTGCTCCGCGGCGAGCGCGGCCCCGAGGACGAGGAGGATGTAGACGAGCCCGCCCTCGCTGGGCGAGAGCAGGACGAGGGCACTCGTGGGCAGCACCGCACCGACGACGAGCAGCACACGCCCTCGTGGTGTGGGTGGCGGGCTCCGGAGCGCCGCGAAGGCCATCCCGGTGAGCGCGCCGAGGTAGACCGCGAGCCACGGCACCAGCGCCGTCCACGAGCCCACCTCGAGCACCGCCCAGCCCTCGACCCCGCCGATGAGGAGGCACAGGACGAGCATGGCGGCACCCGCCCACAGCTGGACCCTGCCCGCGCGCTCCATGGCGGCCACCCTACGGAGCCGGCGCCGCGCGGGACACCTGCCGGAAGTCACGGGTCGCATCGGTGACGACCGGCAGATGTGGTGGCGGTGCGGCCGTTCCTAGCGTGAGGTGCGCACCGGTCGGAGGGGCCGGTGACCCGCGCCCGGCCCCATGCCATGCGTGCTGCCGGGCGCGGGCACCACGACGAAGGGGGATGACCGTGCCGGTCATCGAGATCCACGACCTGGTCAAGAGCTACGCGGGCCGCAACGTCGTCGACGGCCTGAGCATCACCGTGGAGCCGGGGGAGGTGCTCGCGGTCCTCGGCCGGAACGGCGCGGGGAAGACGACGACGGTCGAGTGCGCCGTCGGGCTGCGCCGCCCCGACGGCGGACGGGTACGGGTGCTCGGTGTCGACCCCTGGGTGGAGCGCGCCCGGGTACGGCAGGCGGTGGGCGTCCAGCTCCAGCAGGCCCACCTGCACCCCAGCCTGACCGTGCGCGAGCTCCTCCGGCTGTACCGGTCCTTCTACCACGAGGGGCACGACCCGGACGCGCTCGTCGAGCGGCTGGGGCTGGGCGCGGTGCGTGACACCCGCTTCGAGCACCTCTCCGGGGGTCAGGCCCAGCGGCTGAGCATCGCCCTCGCCCTCGTCGGGCGGCCGCGTCTGGCCGTCCTCGACGAGCTGAGCACGGGCCTGGACGCACTCGCCCGCCGCGGCATCTGGGAGGTGGTGCAGGAGATGCGGGAGGAGGGCGTCACCGTCCTCCTCGTCACCCACGCCATGGAGGAGGCCGAGCGGCTCAGCGACCGGGTGGCCGTCATCGACGCAGGCCGGGTCGTCGCCCTCGACACCCCGGCGGGTCTCGTGCGGCGCGTCTCCGGAGGTGACTGCGTGCGCTTCCGGGCCCACGCCCCGTTCGCCCCTGAGCTGCTCACCGGACTCCCGGGCGTCACCGACGTCGCGGTCGAGGGGGACGTGGTCCGCGTCCGGGGGCACGGCGACCTCGTCCGGGAGGTGACCGGTGCGCTGCTGCGCCACGACGTCCCCGCCACCGACTTCCGCACCACGACCGCCACGCTCGACGACGCGTTCCTCGAGCTCACCGGCCACGTGCCCGGTGAGCCGGAACCGGTCGCCGAACCGAGAGGAGCAGGACGATGACCGACACGACAACCACACTGCCCCCGGCCCGCCCGGTCCCCGCCGCGGCGTGGGGCCGGCTCATGGGTGCCGAGGCCCGCATGGTCGCGCGGGACACCGCCGGGCTCGTCATCCCGGTGGCGCTGCCCGTGCTCCTGCTCCTCGTCAACGGCCTGGGCCGAGAGGTCGACACCGTGCTGCCCACCGGGGCCACGGTGATGGACGGCGTCGTCATGCCGTTGACGACGACGATGGTCGTCGCCCTTGTCGGGGTGGTGAACATGCCCTCGTTCCTGGCGACCTACCGCAGGTACGGGATCCTCCGGCGGCTCGCTGTCACCCCCGCCCACCCGGCGATGGTCCTCACCGCCCAGATGCTCGTCTCCGCGGCGCAGGTGGTGCTCGGCGTCGGGCTCATGCTCGGGGTCGGCCTGCTCGTCCTCGGGGTGACGCTGCCCGCCGCGGCGGGCTGGGCCGCCGCCGTCGGGGTACTCGTGCTCGCCGCCATGTACGGGGTGGGCACGCTCATCGCCGGGCTCGCCCCCTCCGTCAACGCAGGGTTGGCGGCCGGGCTCGTCGTCTTCTTCGTCATGCTCGCCACCGGAGGAGGTTTCGGGCCGGTGGCGGACCTCCCGGACGCGCTGCGCACCGTCGGGGAGTACCTGCCCTACGGCGCCGGCACGCAGGCGCTCGCCGCCGCCTGGGCGGGGGAGCAGCCACCGGCCGTCCACCTCGCGGTGCTCGGTGGCTGGGCGCTGGTGGCCGGTGGTCTCGCGGCGAGGTTCTTCCGCTGGACCTGAGGTGGCGTCACCGGGGACGTGCGCGCTCGTCCCGGTTCTCGCAAGGCGGGTGACGGAGGTGAGCGCGGGCGCCGTGGACAGCCGGTGTGGCACGGTCCGCAGCAGCGACCCGAGCAGTGTGCGGTCGCCGACGGCGAGGCGTGTCGTTGCGGCCAGGCTGATCAACTGGTTAGCATACTGACCATGCGATCAGCGACCGACGACCTTCATACGCGGGCACGGATCAGGGACGCCGCCATCGCACGCTTCGGCCGGGACGGGTTCGGGGTGGGGATACGGGCGATCGCCGCCGACGCCGGCGTGAGCCCGGCGCTGATCTTCCACCACTTCGGCTCCAAGGACCGCCTCCGGGAGGCGTGCGACGAGCACGTCCTTCAGGTGGTGACGACCGCCAAGCACGACTCCGTCGGGGCGGCTGGGCCGGAGCATATGCTCGCCCAGCTCGCCGCCGTCGAGGAGTACGCACCCGCCGCCGCATATGCCGTCGCGAGTCTCGCCGCCGGCGGCAGCCTCGCCCGGCAGCTCGTCGAGCGCATGACCGCGATGACGGTCGACTTCCTCGAGGCGGGAATCGCTGCCGGCACGGTCAAGCCCAGCCGGGACCCGCGCGGACGTGCCCGGTACATGGTGTACAGCGGCCTGGGCATGCTCCTGCTCGCCTACCGGCTGCAGACCGACGCGGGCGAGGCCCTGGACATCGGGGCCGCCTTTGCCGCGCTCGCCCAGGACACCGTCGGCCCCGCGCTGGAGCTGTACACCGAGGGGCTGTTCACCGACGACCGCTTCCTGCGCGCCTACCAGGCCGCGCAGGTACCGACCGCTCCGACCGAGCACCAAGGAGAGCCCCGATGACACCCGCCATCGAGGTCCGCGACCTCGTCAAGACCTTCGGCCCGACCCGAGCGCTGGACGGCGTCGACCTCACCGTCCGGCCGGGGGAGGTGCACGGCTTCCTCGGACCGAACGGTGCCGGGAAGTCCACCACGATCCGTGTCCTCCTCGGACTCCTGCGCGCCGACTCCGGC
>Ga0079225_10000954_pt1 | contig 16028 bp, 14 predicted proteins | sample Poulit2012_FD_76344 | JGI IMG/M metagenome (GOLD analysis project Ga0079225, IMG submission 76344) | Agricultural soil microbial communities from Georgia to study Nitrogen management - Poultry litter 2012 | ecosystem: Environmental > Terrestrial > Soil > Agricultural land | place: USA: Georgia... | reverse complement strand
TTAGAACGTCCTTGCATACGTCCTTCTACACCTGCTGTATCAAGTGCTCCTCGCACAATGTGATACCGTACCCCTGGCAAGTCTTTTACACGTCCTCCTTTAAGCAAGACAACGCTGTGCTCTTGAAGGTTGTGACCGATTCCTGGGATATATGCTGTAACTTCCATGTTGTTTGACAAACGAACACGTGCATATTTACGAAGTGCTGAGTTCGGTTTCTTTGGAGTAAGTGTACCAACACGTGTACATACACCACGTTTATGAGGTGAATTAACATTCGTGAATCGTTTTCTGAAACTGTTGTACCCTTTCTGCAATGCAGGTGAGTCATATTTCTTCGGCTTATTAACCCGGCCTTTTCTTACTAACTGATTAATTGTAGGCATTCATTTTTCCTCCCTTCTCATTCATATTTAATACCGTTTCCTTCAATGTCTATCTCAAACCACATATCCGGGCGGTTCATTTTATAACATAAGAACCCAAATATAAATACAACATTTATATTTGTTATCCTTCATGTTTGATTGCTGCAACTGATGCTCCGACTTCAATGCCACATGCTTTTCCAAGTTTTTTCTTGGAATCAACAAAAACATATGGTACTTCAAATTGTTTCGCTGTTTCAATTAGCTTTTCCGTTATGTGATAATCGACGTCTTTTGCAATAAACACTTCTTGTATTTCATAATTCTTTATAGCTTTAATCGTTTGTTTTATGCCGATTACCAATTGTGTCCTAAATTGCATTACTTTATCATAAGACATCAAGTATCCTCCACCAACGTCGCTGTATTGTTCGGAAACACCTTCAATATATTACCACTTTATCTGTTCTATGTCAACAATCAGCTGTATGATTTTTTTAACGGATTAATGAATATATAACCTCATCTAAAATACAAATCATTTTTCCCACAAAAGGCTCACAACACCTTTAAATATTCAGTGTTGTGGCCTGTATTTGTGGTACTATGCAAATGATCAATTACGAGACTTAGCAAATCACTGTGTGAATTCTGCTTCTTCGTCAGTCTCTTCTAATACTTCTTCAATATCAAGTTCTGGCTCAAGCTTTCTGTAACGCTGCATTCCCGAACCGGCAGGAATCAACTTACCGATGATAACATTCTCTTTCAAACCAAGCAGTTCGTCTGTTTTTCCTTTAATAGCTGCATCCGTCAATACTCTTGTTGTTTCTTGGAAGGATGCTGCTGATAAGAATGAATCTGTTTCCAGAGATGCTTTCGTGATTCCTAGCAACACTGGCTCACCAATAGAAGGTTCTTTTCCTTCCATAAGCACTTGGTTGTTAACTTCTTTAAATTGATGCAAGTCAATCAAGGAGCCTGGCAGTACATCTGTATCACCTGATTCGATAACTCTAATCTTTCTGAGCATTTGTCTTACCATGACTTCTACGTGTTTATCACTGATTTCAACCCCTTGCATGCGGTATACGCGTTGTACTTCACGCAACAAGTAGGACTGAACACCGTCGACACCTTGTACTTGCAACAATTCTTTCGGGTCAATGGAACCTTCATTAAGTTCCTGTCCAGCTTTAACCTCATCTCCAATAGATACCGTAAGACGTGCATTATAAGGCACAGTGTAACTAACACTTTCGGAATCATTTTCGACGACAATTTCTCGTTTGTCTTTGCCTTCTTTTATTTCTTGAATAGTTCCAGCAAATTCACTAATAACTGCTTGCCCTTTAGGGTTTCTAGCTTCAAACAATTCCTGAATTCTAGGCAACCCTTGTGTAATGTCATCTCCGGCAACTCCACCTGTGTGGAATGTACGCATTGTAAGCTGTGTACCAGGTTCACCAATTGATTGAGCAGCAATAATTCCTACTGCTTCTCCTACTTCAACATCTGCACCTGTTGCTAGGTTTCTACCGTAACACTTCTTACAAACACCATGTTTTGTATTACATGTGAATGCAGAGCGGATAGTCACTTCTTCAATGCCTGCTTCAACTATTTGTTTTGATTGATCCTCTGTGAGAACTTCATCTTTCTTCGCGATTTCTTCATTGGTTTCAGGATGTATAATATCCTCAAACACTGTTCTTCCTACAAGACGGTCAAATAGTGGTTCGATTAGTTCTGCACCGACAGACAACTCTGACACATTCAAACCACGATCAGTGCCGCAATCTTCTTCGCGAACAATAACGTCTTGTGCAACATCTACAAGTCGTCTAGTTAAATAACCAGAGTCTGCAGTTTTAAGTGCTGTATCCGCAAGTCCTTTACGTGCACCGTGTGTAGAAATAAAGTATTCAAGAACGGTTAAGCCTTCACGGAAGCTAGATTTAATCGGTAACTCGATAATTCTACCAGCCGGGTTTGCCATCAATCCGCGCATACCTGCTAACTGTGTGAAGTTGGAAGCATTACCTCTTGCTCCCGAGTCACTCATCATATAGATCGGGTTCGTATCATCTAATGAAGCCATCAGTTTATCCTGAATAACATCTTTAACATCAGACCAAACTGAAATGACACGATTATACCGTTCTTCTTCTGTGATTAGACCACGGCGGAACTGTTTTAGGACTTCGTCTACTTTACCTTGTGCTTCTTCTAACAATTCTGGTTTTTCCTTTAACACAACGATATCAGAGACACCTACAGTTAATCCTGCTCTTGTGGAATAATAGAAACCAAGATCCTTCATTCTGTCAAGCATCTTAGAAGTTTCACTGATTTGGTATAACTTAAACACTTCGGCAATAATATCGCCTAATATTCCTTTTGCAAAAGGCGGAACAACTTCTCTACTTTTAATCTCTGCTCTTACATCCGTACCTTTTTCAAGGAAATATTTCTCTGGTGTTTCTATCTCTAAGTTAGAGTTTGTCGGTTCATTAATATATGGGAACGTCTCTGGTATAATTTCATTGAAAATTATTTTCCCAACTGTTGTAAGCAATAGTTTTTTATTTTGTTCTTCTGTAAATGTCGGGTTATTCAAACTTCCCGCGTACAGCGCCACTCTAGTATGCAAGTGCACATGTCCGTTTTGGTATGCAATAATGGCTTCCTCAGTATCCTTAAATACTTTTCCTTCTCCAATTGCATCCGGTAATTCCATCGTTAAGTAATAGTTTCCAAGTACCATATCTTGTGATGGCGTTACTACCGGCTTACCATCTTTTGGATTCAGTATATTTTGTGCAGCAAGCATAAGAACTCTTGCTTCTGCCTGTGCTTCAGCCGAAAGTGGTACGTGGACTGCCATCTGGTCTCCATCAAAGTCAGCGTTATATGCCGTACAAACAAGCGGGTGTAATCTTATCGCTCTACCCTCTACCAAAGTTGGCTCAAATGCTTGAATACCAAGTCTGTGCAAAGTAGGGGCACGGTTCAAGAGTACTGGGTGTTCTTTAATCACTTGTTCAAGTACATCCCACACCTCTGGATGAACGCGTTCAATTTTACGTTTTGCCGATTTGATATTGTGGGCAATCTTCTGTCTGACTAACTCTTTCATAATAAATGGCTTAAACAATTCCAATGCCATTTCTTTCGGTAGACCACACTGATACATCTTTAAGCTCGGTCCAACAATGATTACAGAACGTCCAGAGTAATCAACCCGTTTTCCTAGTAAGTTCTGACGGAAACGTCCTTGCTTCCCTTTCAACATATGGGATAAAGACTTTAGCGGACGATTACCAGGACCTGTTACTGGGCGACCACGACGTCCATTATCAACTAAAGCATCTACTGCTTCTTGCAGCATTCTTTTTTCGTTTTGAACGATAATACCAGGAGCTCCTAAATCAAGCAACCTTTTCAAACGATTATTTCGGTTAATAACTCTACGGTATAAATCATTCAAGTCAGATGTAGCAAAACGTCCACCATCTAACTGTACCATTGGTCTTATTTCTGGCGGAATAACAGGTAGAACATCCATTACCATCCATGCTGGATCATTCCCTGAATTACGAAATGCCTCCATCACTTCTAAACGACGAATCGCTCTTGTTCTACGTTGTCCTTGTACAGTTTTTAACTCTTCTTTGAGTTCCTCAGATTCTGCATCCAAGTCAATGTCCTGCAGTAATCTTCGAACAGCTTCAGCCCCCATATCGGCCTTGAAGGTATTTCCATACTTTTGATAGAATTGTCGATACTCTTTTTCAGATAACAACTGCTTCTTCTCAAGTGGTGTGTTACCTGAGTCTGTAACGACATATGCAGCAAAATATAAAATTTCTTCAAGCGCTCGTGGGCTCATATCCAAGATAAGTCCCATCCGGCTCGGAATACCTTTGAAATACCAAATATGGGATACAGGTGCTGCTAGTTCAATATGTGCCATTCTTTCACGACGTACTTTTGCTTTCGTTACTTCTACGCCACATCGATCACATACGACACCTTTGTATCGAACACGTTTATACTTTCCACAATGGCACTCCCAGTCTTTTTGCGGCCCAAATATGCGTTCACAAAACAAACCGTCTTTTTCCGGCTTTAACGTTCGGTAGTTAATTGTCTCGGGTTTTTTCACTTCTCCATAAGACCATGAGCGCATCTTTTCGGAAGAAGCTAAACCTATTTTCATATACTCAAAATTATTTACATCCAGCAAAGGGGCCTACCTCCCATTTTTATCCGTTCTTTTTTAAATGTATTAGAAGGCATGAAATATGTTCATGCCTATATGCTTGCTTATCCTTGTACTTCCATATTTAAAGTATCATCTACTTCATCATCTTCCTCAAGTGCACGAAGGTCAATTTCAGACTGATCACTGGAAAGCATTTTTACATCCATTCCAAGACTCTGCAATTCCTTAATCAGTACCTTGAAGGATTCTGGTACGCCTGGTTCAGGAACATTTCTGCCTTTAACTACAGATTCATAAGTTTGAACACGTCCGACAACATCATCTGATTTAACAGTTAGAATTTCCTGCAATGTATATGCAGCACCGTAAGCTTCAAGTGCCCACACTTCCATCTCACCAAAACGTTGTCCTCCAAATTGTGCCTTACCACCAAGTGGTTGCTGTGTTACTAAGGAGTAAGGTCCAGTAGATCTGGCGTGCAGCTTATCGTCTACCATGTGTGACAGTTTAATCATGTAAGATACGCCTACAGAAACACGACTATCAAAAGGCTCTCCTGTTCTACCATCGTATAATACTGTTTTCGCATCAGAAGCCATACCTGCCTCTTGCAACGTTTCATGAACATCCTCTTCATTAGCACCATCAAACACCGGTGTTGCTACATGCATACCAAGTTGTTTTGCCGCCATTCCAAGATGCAGCTCATAAACTTGTCCGATATTCATTCGTGAAGGAACACCGAGTGGATTAAGCATAATATCAACAGGTGTACCATCCGGTAAATATGGCATATCTTCTTCAGGGAGTAATTTAGAAATAACCCCTTTGTTTCCATGGCGTCCAGCCATCTTATCCCCTTCAGATATTTTACGTTTTTGAACGATGAACACACGAATTAGCTTATTAACACCTGGTTTTAGTTCATCTCCATCTTCTCGATTAAAGATTTTCACCTCAAGAATAATACCACCTGCACCATGAGGTACACGCAATGAAGTATCTCGAACTTCTCGTGCTTTCTCACCGAAAATAGCATGTAAGAGACGTTCTTCTGCTGATAATTCTGTTACCCCTTTAGGTGTCACCTTACCAACCAGAATATCCCCATCTGTAACCTCAGCACCAACACGAATGATTCCCTCCTCATCCAAGTTCTTCAATGCATCTTCGCCTACGTTCGGGATGTCTCTTGTAATTTCTTCAGGTCCAAGCTTCGTATCACGTGATTCGGATTCATATTCTTCAATATGAATTGAAGTGAAGGCATCATCTTTCACGAAACTTTCGCTCATGATAATCGCATCTTCATAGTTATATCCTTCCCATGTCATAAAGGCAGTGAGTACGTTTCTACCAAGTGCTAGCTCTCCCTTTTCCATAGAAGGACCATCTGCAAGCACTTCACCTTTTGTTACGTGGTCTCCCTCTTTAACGATTGGACGCTGGTTATAACATGTGCCTTGGTTTGAACGAATATATTTTGACAGTTGATATCTTTCTATATCACCTGTTACTTGCTTGCCATCAACCATCGATACATTACGTACGATGACTTCTTTAGCTTCCACTTTCTCTACAATTCCATCATGTCTACATAGAATGGCAGCTCCTGAATCTTTACCGGTGACATATTCCATTCCCGTACCAACTATTGGTGCTTCAGGTTCTAAAAGTGGTACTGCTTGACGCTGCATGTTTGCCCCCATCAATGCACGGTTCGAGTCGTCATTTTCTAAGAAAGGAATACATGCTGTTGCTCCTGATACAACTTGTTTAGGTGAAACATCTAAATAGTCAATTTGAACTTTTGGAACAATTGTGTTTTCCCCACGGAACCTAGCAATTACTTCATCATTTACGAAATGACCTTCTTCATCGAGCGGTGCATTTGCTTGTGCAACAACATAATTATCTTCTTCATCGGCTGTTAAATAGTCGATTTCTTTTGTTACCTTTTGTGTCTCAGCATCAACTCTACGGTAAGGTGTTTCAATAAAACCGAATTTATTTACCCTTGCGTAACTTGATAAAGTATTAATCAGCCCAATATTTGGCCCTTCTGGCGTTTCAATTGGACACATACGACCATAGTGCGAATAGTGAACGTCACGGACTTCCATTGCTGCTCTTTCACGCGTCAAACCACCAGGTCCTAGCGCAGATAGACGTCGTTTATGCGTCAATTCCGCAAGTGGATTCGTTTGATCCATAAACTGCGATAATTGTGAACTACCAAAAAACTCTTTAATAGATGCTATCACTGGTCTTATATTAATAAGTTGTTGAGGCGTGATGCTCGACGTATCTTGAATGGACATTCTTTCACGTACAACACGCTCCATCCGTGATAACCCAATTCGGAATTGATTTTGTAACAATTCCCCAACAGAACGTAAACGACGATTACCAAGGTGGTCGATATCATCTGTATTTCCAACTGAATGTAATAAATTAAAGAAATAACTGATAGATGAAAGAATGTCTGCCTGTGTAATATGCTTCACATCATCAGGTATATTGTTATTACCGATAACATGCAATTCTCTTTCTCCGTCAGAATCAGTAGGATCCAAGATTTTTATCATCTGCACACTAGCATCTACATCCGTTACGCCGTTGTATAATGTTACATTCTTTTCATTAAGTCTATTTTCTTCCCTTTCAAGTGAAGGGATTAGTTTGTTTAATAACTTACGATCAACTTTGTCGCCTTTTTCTGCAATCACTTCACCTGTCTCAGGATCAACCATTGCTTCTGCCAAAGTTTGGTTCAGCAAACGATTTTTAACATCAAGCTTTTTATTCATCTTATAACGTCCGACATGAGCAAGGTCATAACGTTTCGGATCAAAAAATCTTGATTCCAGCAGGCTTTTTGCATTATCGACGGTCGGTGGCTCACCCGGTCTCAAACGTTCATAGATTTCAAGGAGTGCCTTTTCAGCCGTTTCAACATTGTCTTTTTCAAGCGTATTTCGTAAGTATTCGTTATCCCCGAATAAATCCATCATTTCTTGATCTGTATTAACTCCAAGCGCACGAAGCAATACGGTAATCGGCATTTTTCTCGTCCGATCAATACGCACATGGACAACATCTCTTGCATCTGTTTCAAATTCCATCCATGCCCCACGGTTTGGAATGACTGTTGCCTCTAAGCCTCTTTTACCGTTTTTATCAACCTTGTTATTAAAATATACACTTGGAGAACGAACCAGCTGTGAAACAATAACACGTTCTGCTCCGTTAATGATAAAGGTACCTGTATCTGTCATGAGCGGGAAGTCGCCCATAAATACTTCTTGTTCCTTCACTTCGCCTGTTTGATTGTTAATCAATCTCACTTTCACACGAAGAGGGGCACTGTAAGTAACATCTCTTTCCTTTGATTCCTCTACAGGATACTTCGATTCCCCTAAACTATAATCGACGAATTCCAGTGATAGGTTACCTTGAAAATCCTCGATCGGAGAAATGTCGCTGAACATCTCTTTTAATCCTTCTTCCAAAAACCACTCATAAGAAGCCGTCTGAATTTCAATCAGATTCGGTAAATCCAACACTTCACTGATTCGCGCATAACTTCGACGCTTACGATAACGTCCATATTGAACTAGTTGACCTGCCAACTGCTTCACCCCTAAAATCAAACATATTTATAATACTAAGCCTCTTGCTATAAAACAGCAAAAGACATTGTTCATTTATTCACTAAAAAAATAAATATAGGAAACACTTGTTTTTTTGTGATTTTTGCGTTATTATTTTTTTAACGCTTAACGAAATAACTTCTGAAACGCCATAATTGAGAAAGTACTTAAACAATGATTGCAAAGATTGCATCAACATGCCAAGTACTTAGCAAGATTTATGCCGCTATTACCTACAAATGGTGGATTTAACATGTAATGATGCTTCTTTAAAATCAAGAAAGCCTTCTTCATTTTGCAAATAGAAAAAAGGTTTTCTCATAAAAACCTTCTATCATTTTCGTCAAAATGCTGAAACATCCAATCCTCCATTGCGATATTCAAGCAAAAATCCAATCCAACTCTTTAGCTATTCCATCCATTATAACCACAAATGCATAAACTCTATACTTCTTTTGTCATCTTTATCCTTGACAAGAGAAAAGGTTTGTAGCATTTAAATATTTTACCATATGGGTAACCCATCGTCAAACGAATACTTCTATTTAATTAGACTTATCTATGCTTCAATGTGCCAACCACTTTACTTCTCATCTTTACGAGCGCGTATTATAAAATAACCTTTGTTTCTTTTTACCTCTTTCACTTCTTGAAAAAAACTACTTAAAAACTTTATTAAGGATGGCGCACCTTGTTTTTTTTGAATAACGACCCATAATTCGCCATGAGAAAGCAAATGATTATAAGCATTTTCCATCATTGGGTAAATAACTTTTTTACCTGCTCGGATTGGCGGGTTTGTTACAATAGCGGCGAATGAGCGATTTTTAAGTGTATCAAATCCTTGGCTGTTAAAGATTTCTGCATGCTCAACACCGTTATTTAACGCATTGTTACGAGCTAACATTAGCGCTCGCTCGTTGATGTCTACCATCGTGATATTACGCTCCGGGTACGCCTTTGCCAATGTGATACCAACCGGGCCATAACCACAGCCTAAATCTAGAAAGTCACCATAGATGGTGGGTGGTTCAAAAGTTTCTATCAATTCTTTTGTACCAAAATCAATGCCTTTTTTAGAAAAGACACCACTCGAGGTTGTGAAAGTTAAATGCTGCTGTCTTAAAAATACTTCTTTCGTTTCTGTAATCATCTCTGATTCTGGAAGTTTCGTATAATAATGATCCGACATATATAGAAACACCTGCTTATTTGATTAATCTATGATGAAAGAACGGACGGGGATATGATACAAAAAGCCCGTCACACAATGATGACGAGCTTTATTTTAAATCTGTGATTCAAACTTATTTCACTTCTACTTTAGCGCCTACTTCTTCTAGTTTAGCTTTCATTTCATCAGCTTCTTCTTTGTCAACGCCTTCTTTAATTGCTTTTGGTGCAGAGTCAGTTAATTCTTTTGCATCTTTAAGTCCTAGGCCAGTAATTTCACGAACAGCTTTAACGACTTTAATCTTCGATGCACCTGCGTCTTCTAGAACAACATCAAATTCTGTTTGTTCTTCAGCTTCTTCTCCGCCACCTGCAGCAGCACCTGCTACAGCAACTGGAGCTGCAGCTGTTACGCCGAACTCTTCCTCAATTGCTTTTACTAAGTCATTTAATTCTAAAACGGACATTTCTTTAACCGCATCAATAATTTCTTGTTGTGTCATTTGTGAATCCTCCTAATTGATTTAATTTTTCATTTACACAGCTTTATTCAGCTGCTTCTTCCTTTTCATCAGCAATCGCTTTTGTTGCATACGCCAAGTTACGAATTGGTGCTTGCAATACGCTAAGTAGCATAGATACAAGTCCATCGTAATCCGGTAACTTAGACAGTTCTTGAATTTCTTCTAATGTTGCAACTTTACCTTCAATAACGCCACCTTTAATTTCAAGGTCTTTATGATCCTTAGCAAAGTCAGCCAAGATTTTCGCTGGTAGGACGACATCCTCTTTACCAAAAGCAATTGCAGTCGGTCCAGCAAGCGTATCTGACAAACCTTCAAGATCTGTGCCTTCAATCGCACGCTTTGTCATTGAGTTTTTATACACTTTGTAATCGACCTGGTTATCGCGAAGTTCTTTTCTAAGAGCAGTAACTTCTGCAACATCCAAACCACGATAATCAACTAAAACAGATGATTTACTTTCAGAAAATTGATCAGAAATTTCCTGTACAACTTGTTTTTTCTTGTCAATAATCGATGACATAGATCCACCTCCTAAAAAACATTTGTAAATGTATACCGACCAAAAATGCCTCCACGTCAGAGACATGAAGGCATAGATATTATGCAGTGAAAATTAGCACAACACCTCGGCAGGATATTAAGCAGTAACGCACCTGAGTCTCTGGTATATTTCATTCGATTTTAACAAATTATATTATACACAATAGCAGTTGTTATTGTCAACTACTTAGCCAACATATGAAGATACATCAACTTTTATGCCAGGTCCCATCGTTGAAGTAACAGAAACGTTACGTACATAAGTACCTTTTGAAGACTGTGGTTTTACTTTCACAATTGTTTCTACAATTGTTTGGAAATTTTCAACCAACTTATCATTTTCAAAAGAGACCTTACCGATTGGCACGTGCAAGTTAGACGACTTATCAACACGGTATTCTACCTTACCGGCTTTAATTTCGCTAACGGCTTTTTCTACTTCAAAAGTAACTGTACCTGTTTTTGGATTCGGCATTAATCCTTTAGGTCCCAGTACACGTCCAAGTTTCCCTACTTCTGCCATCATATCTGGAGTTGCTACAACAACATCAAAGTCAAACCAGCCATCATTGATTTTAGCAATAACGTCTGCATCTCCAATGTAGTCTGCACCAGCATCTTCTGCTTCTTTTGCTTTTTCACCTTTAGCGAAAACAAGTACGCGCTGTGTCTTCCCTGTACCATGAGGCAGTACAACTGCTCCACGGATGTTTTCATCCGCTTTTTTAGGGTCAACACCTAGGCGAAATGCAACTTCAACAGTTTCATCAAATTTTGCTTTCGAAACTTCCTTCAATAAGGAAATTGCTTCTTGTATATCATAGGATTTTGAATTATCAACAAGCTTTACGGCTTCTTGATAGTTTTTACCTCTTCTTTTCAACTTACTTCCTCCTTCATTGTGGTATTAACGGGCAGTGCCTCCCACGGTTTTCGGTACTAGTGGCGATTATTAGTCTTCGATCGTTACGCCCATACTACGTGCAGTACCTTCCACCATTCGCATTGCAGCTTCTACATCTGCAGCATTTAGGTCTTGCATTTTAGTTTCTGCAATTTCTTTTACTTTATCACGTTTGACAGTAGCGATTTTATTTTTATTTGGTTCGCCTGATGCTTTGTCAATTCCCGCTGCTTGTTTAAGTAATACAGCAGCTGGTGGTGTTTTTGTAATAAATGTAAATGAGCGATCCTCAAACACCGTAATTTCAACTGGAATGATTGTCCCAGCTTGATCTTGTGTTTGGGCGTTAAATTCCTTACAGAATCCCATAATATTAATACCAGCTTGCCCTAATGCAGGACCAACAGGTGGAGCCGGGTTCGCTTTCCCAGCAGGGATTTGTAGCTTTACAATGTCTATCACTTTTTTAGCCACGAAACACACCTCCTTATCGTTCGTGATGTGGTAATTGGGTTTACTGACAGCTACTTCAGCTACCCTCCCACTCAATCAACAACAAAAGAATTTTAGCATAGATATTTAGGAAAGGCAAGTCAAATCACCTTATTTGTCTATGACTCTTTTTCCTGAAAAAGTATTAAACCTATACTTTTTCTACTTGTGTAAAATCTAGTTCGACTGGTGTTTCTCTACCAAACATATTAACATGTACTTTCAGCTTTTCTTTATCGGCGTCAATGTGCTCGATTGTTCCCATAAAATCGCTGAAAGGTCCATCTGTTACTTTGACATTCTCTTTCATCTCAAAGTTCACAGTAACTTTATTTTCACTCATGCCCATTTGTTTAAGTAATTGATCTACCTCATGTGGAAGTAGTGGGGTTGGCTTTGTTCCTTGTCCACTTGAACCTATGAATCCTGTAACTCCCGGTGTGTTACGTACCACATACCAGGAATCATCTGTCATAATCATCTCCACCAACACATAACCAGGGAAGAACTTTTTCATTGCCGTCTTCTTTTTGCCGTCTTTATATTCTGTTTCCTCTTCTTCTGGAATAATAACGCGAAAGATTTTATCGTCCATCCCCATAGATTCAAGACGTCTTTCTAAGTTAAGTTTTACTTTATTCTCGTAACCAGAGTAAGTATGAACAACATACCATGCCGTTTCCATTTCTTCACCGTCCTTTTAAAAGTTATATTTTTCATTTTTATCTCAAGTTGAGTCAATTTCTACACTTGCAATGAAATGCTTATGTTTTTAGCACAAAGCTACAGAGTCTATGAAATTCACCCAAATTAAAAAACCCGTTGAATCGGGTTTTTTAATTGAACATGACTCATACTTCATTATTATAACATACCATAGCATCAATTATTCAAAAATGGCAAATTATTCAGTAACTGTGTAATACCGATATCCACGACAGCAAAAAACGCAGCAACAAATGCTACAGTGACTACTACAGTAACTGTATAAGTATATAATTCTCGACCTTTTGGCCATGTAACTTTACGCATTTCTCTTGCAACATCTTTAAAAAAATCAAAAATTTTCACTGTATCCTCCAACTGAAACTATTTTGTCTCTCTGTGTTCTGTATGTTTTTTGCAATATTTGCAGTATTTCTTTACTATTAATCGTTCAGCACTTGTCGACTGATTCTTGTTCGTCGAATAATTTCGACTCGAGCACTCTTTACAGGCGAGTGTAATTTTCTTATTCATCGTTTTCACCGTGATTCCTTTTATACTACTGATAAATGTAGCATGCATTAGTGTGCCATGTCAATGATTACATATTTTTTATAAGCAATTCAAAACGGCTTGATATGTTCCGATTTAACATCCATTGCTTTATGATAATATTTTGCTACGTTTTGTATCTATTATGCTAGGGTTTGTATAGATTCAGGCACTTCAAAAATCTCCGTTACTTTCTTCTTTATGCGCTGTAAAGCGTTATCTATCGACTTTTCATGCCTTCCTATTTGTAGTGATATTTCCGCATAAGACCATCCTTGGACATAAAAACAAAAGACACTCCACTCCAATTTTGTCAACGCTTTCATTAATTCGTTTTGTATATAGTCAAGATATTCTCTTTGCTCTACCCATTCTGATGGGTCAACAGTGGCTTGATTAACAATGGTATCAATAATGGTTCTTTCGGAATCTTCAGTGTTCGCTGGTTTGTATATAGACACATATGAATTTAAAGGCGTATGCTTCAATCTTGTAGCTGACTTAATAGAGGAAATAATTTGTCTGGTTACACACAATTCTGCAAATGTACGAAAAGAAGCTCGTTTATTTTCGTCATAATCGCAAATTGCTTTATAAAGTCCTATGAATCCTTCCTGCACGACATCATCATAATCACTTCCGACTAGAAAGTATGTATTGGCCTTTTTATGGACAATATACTCATGTTTCGTAATCATTAATTCCCCAGCTTCTTTGTCACCATGATGAAAATCTGACAATAATCTGTTATCCATAATAGAACCTTTTGAAACCACTTTCTCAGCTTGTCCAATACCGCTCATGTAAATATCTCCCCCTGCTTGAATTTTTTTCCTGCTTCTCGTATTAAAAAAAATTATACAATGGAGTTCTTCAAGAGTCAACAGTCTTTTAGCATTAGACAAAAGGTTTGTCATTACGTCATTTTTTGCACATCAATTATTTCCTCTACGCCATTTTTCAAATTGTATTCGTATATGATCATGAAATTCTATCTTTTGTTTGGGACGTTTTTTCCTGTTTATTTCTAGTTGTTCATCAATATCTTTATCCATATTCTTAATCTCAACAAGCAGTTCTCTTGCTGAAATCCGTAATGCACCACGGCTAAAAATAGTGCGTTGTTCCATATAATCAGAAGTGGCAACGTACACTTGATTTTTTACATTTTTTAATGATTGAACGAGTTTTTCAATACATTCATCTGCAGTCTCATCTTCTTTTGTATAAATAATTTCGACATTATTTTCGGTTTCTCGTGTTTCACTTCCTTTTACATATAAAGCATCAAACACGACAATCACCCTATTTTTGGTGAATCCTTGATATTCAGATAAAATATCAAGCAATCGAACTCGTGCTAATCCAATATCCTTTTGTTTTAATTTATTTAACTCTTCCCAGTCGCCGATGACATTATATCCGTCTACAACAAGTACATCCATCAGTTTTCACCGAGTGGATTTCTTTTCCGAAATATTTCATACATGAGTAAACTCGCAGCAACAGATGCATTTAAAGAAGGGATATTTCCTTGCATTGGCAATTGAACGAGCCAGTCACACTTTTCTTTAACTAATCTGGTCATCCCGTTTCCCTCATTACCAATCACTAGCGCAATCGCCGTATGTCCATCCAATGTGCGATAATCCTTTTCACCAGTTTCATCTGTACCGACAACCCATATATGTTTTTCTTTTAAATAATCTATCGCGCGACCGATATTGGTAACTCTTGCTACCGGAATATGTTCAATAGCGCCTGCAGAAGCCTTTGCTACAGTTTGTGTTAAAAGTGCTGAACGCCGCTTCGGAATAATAATACCGTGTGCTCCGGCAGCATCAGCCGTTCGTAAAATAGCACCTAGATTATGCGGATCTTCCAATTCATCTAAAATCATTATAAAAGGAATTTCCTGTCGATTTGCTGCATTTTGTAAAATATCATCAATCGTAAAATAGCTATAATTAGAAACGTAAGCCAGCACGCCTTGATGACTTCCATCTGTTAGCTGGTCTAACCTTTTTCGTGGTACTTTTTGTACAATTACCTTGTTTTTCTTTGCTTGTTTCATCATATCTTGTTCGACTCGTTTATTGATTGCATCAGATAATAAAATTTTATGAATTGTTCGTCCGCTTCTTATGGCTTCAAGAACTGGATTTTTTCCAATGATCATTTCTTCTCTCATGATTTATCCCTTCTGTCACGGTTGTTTTCTTGTTCGATAATATGTACAGCGCTAGACATTAACTGATCTAGTCGCTGCTGATTTTCCATTAAATAATGAAAGCCGAGCAATGTTTCAAAGGCCGTTGCATGTCGGTAATCTACAATCGACATATTTTTTGGTGTTGATTGTGATTTAGCATTACGGCCTCGTTTCACAACACTTATTTCTTCATCTGTCAGAAACGCTTCCTCAAGCCACTTAAAAAGCACAGCCGCTTGTTTGTTTGCTGCCACATAACGGATAGCTAAATGATGTAATTTATCCGGCTTAATATAGCCTTTTAGAATCAAGTGTTCACGAATATGAAGTTCATAAACGGCATCACCAATATAAGCAAGTGTTAAACTGCTCAATTGCCTGGCATCTATAGTTTTCATACTTTTCTTCTCCAACGAACACCTTGTACAGTATCTTCTAAAATGATATCTTTACTTTTCAGTAAGTCTCGAATTTCATCTGCTTTTGTAAAGTCCTTTTCTTTACGAGCCTCTTCTCTTTCCAAAATGAGTTGATCAATCTCTTGATCTAGAAGTGCTTCTTCTTCCAACTGGATGCCTAATATACCTAGCAAGTCTTTTATAGCCGTTTGAAATGCTTCGATGACTAGCTTTTCGGTTTGATTTTCCTCTAAATATAAATTAGCATCTTTAGCC
>Ga0079225_10000953_pt1 | contig 16038 bp, 9 predicted proteins | sample Poulit2012_FD_76344 | JGI IMG/M metagenome (GOLD analysis project Ga0079225, IMG submission 76344) | Agricultural soil microbial communities from Georgia to study Nitrogen management - Poultry litter 2012 | ecosystem: Environmental > Terrestrial > Soil > Agricultural land | place: USA: Georgia... | reverse complement strand
TCGAAGGAAGAGGAGGTGAGCCCGGCGGCCCCCATGTCCTGAATGGCGACGATGGCGTCGGTGCTCATCAGCTCGAGGCAGGCTTCGATCAGGAGCTTCTCGGTGAAGGGGTCACCAACCTGGACCGTCGGCCGCTTTTCCTCGCTTTCGGCGTCGAACTCCGCGGAGGCCATGGTCGCCCCGTGAATACCGTCGCGCCCCGTCTTCGATCCGACGTAAACGACAGGTTTCCCGGGCCCGGCCGCGGCGGAGTAGAAGATGCGGTCGGCCGGGGCCAGACCGACGGACATTGCATTGACGAGAATGTTGCCGTTGTAGGCGGGGTGGAAGTTTAGTTCCCCCCCTACGGTCGGGATGCCTACGCAGTTTCCGTAGCCGCCGATACCAGCCACCACGCCAGAGACCAGGTGGCGGGTTCTGGGGTGGTCGGGGCTGCCGAAGCGCAGGGCGTTCAGATTCATCACCGGGCGGGCGCCCATGGTGAAGACGTCCCGCAGGATACCGCCGACGCCGGTGGCTGCGCCCTGATAGGGTTCGATGAAGCTGGGGTGATTGTGGCTTTCGATCTTGAAGACGACCGCCAGCCCCTCCCCAAGGTCGACCACGCCCGCATTCTCGCCCGGGCCTTGGATCACATGGCGGCCTTCGGTCGGCAGTGTCTTCAGCCACTTCTTCGATGACTTGTAGGAGCAATGCTCGGACCACATGACCGAGAAGATACCGAGCTCGAGGAGGTTTGGCTCGCGGTCGAGAATCTCGAGGACCTTCTGGTATTCCTCGGCCGTCAGACCATGCTCGGCGATCATCTCCGGGGTAATCTTGCTCACATTTCCACTCCCTGGAAGGCTCACGCCAGAGCCTCGACCATGCCATCGAAGAGGCCGCAACCGCCCGTGTTGCCCTGAACCGGGTCGGTGGCATCCTCCGGGTGCGGCATCATCCCGAGGATGCGCCGGTTTTCGCTGAGGATACCGGCGATGTCGTTGAGCGAACCATTGGGATTGGCGCGCTCTTCCGGCTCGCCTGGGCCGGCTGCGTAGCGGAAGGCAACACGTTCCTCGCCTTCCAGCCGATCCAGAGTTCCCTGGTCGGCAAAGTAGTTGCCGTCCTGGTGAGCTATCGGAACCCGCAGTAGCTGGCCACGGCTGTAAGCACTGGTGAAGATCGACTCGCTGGTTTCCACCCGCAGGTGTACATCACGGCAGATGAATCTCAACTCTCCATTGCGGAGCAGTGCGCCTGGCAGAAGCCCTGCTTCCGTCAGCACCTGAAAGCCATTGCAGATGCCAACTACCGCGCCACCCCTCTTCGCGTGGCGCTTGACCTCACTCATGATGGGAGAGAGAGCGGCCAGGGCTCCGGGCCGCAGGTAGTCCCCAAAAGCAAAGCCACCGGGCAGGACGACAAGATCGACCTCCGGCAACTCCGTCTCCTTGTGCCAGACGAGAAGAGGTTTCTGGCTCGACGCGCGAAGCAGTGCAGTGAGCACATCATGCTCACGATTCGTACCCGGAAAGCGGATGACGGCCGCGCGCATCAGGCTTCTACCTCGACCTCAAAATTCTCGATGACCTGATTGGCGAGCAGCTTGCGACACATCTTCTCCACCGCTGCCCGAGCCTTTTCCGGATCCTGCTCCGCGAGCTGCAACTCGATGAGCTTGCCCTGGCGCACTTCCTCGACACCGCTGAAGCCAAGGGCCGTCAGCGCATGCTCTATGGCCTTGCCCTGAGGGTCGAGTACGCCATTCTTCAGGGTAACATGGACACGCGCTTTCATCTTGCTCGCTACCTTCATACTGGGGCGGGAGAGAGGGGCGCAGACTAGCCTTCGCTACCCCCTCATTCAACGTCGTGCGAGATCGGCAACTTGCTTTTGCGGCAGCCACAGGGTTCACCTCTGCGTCAGCACTCGGGCAATCACTGAAAGACGTGGACGAAGCGAGACCCGGTGCTGCTGTCGAGATAGCCTGTACCTTTCTTCGTGTTGGCGCCCCGATGTCGCTTTATCCTTCTACTCTCCTCGACCCAAAAGTCGCGCCCCCGAGCTGGTGGGATCAGAGTGCTGCCCTTCCGCCGCCTCTCTGCCCGCCGCTGGAGGGCGACAGCTTCTGTGACGTCGCCGTCGTCGGGGGTGGGTACACCGGGCTGTCCGCAGCGCTGCATCTGCAGCGAGACCATCAACTTTCCGTCCGGGTACTTGATGCGGCTCAGCCCGGGTGGGGGGCTTCGGGGCGGAACGGCGGCTTCTGCTGTATCGGCGGCACGAAGCTATCCTACCAGGCGATGATCCGCCGCTTCGGGGAGCCTGAAACCCGCCGCTTCCTTGTCGTTCAGCAAGAGGCCATAGCGCTTGTCGAAGATCTGGGCGAGCGGAAAGAAGTGGATCTGAAGCCCCGCAGTGCGGCGGGAGAGGTCTGCCTGGCTCATCGCCCCAACCGGGTGGCGCCCCTGCAAGCGGAGGCGGAGTTTCTTCGGCGCACCTTCGGGTTGGATGCCCGCTGGCAGAGTCCGGGAGAACTTGCCGAGCGGGGTATGGCGAACAGCCTCCATGGAGGTTTGCATTTGCCATACGGCTTCGGCCTTCATCCGCTCAACTATGCCAGGAGCCTCGCGGCTGCTGCCGCCCGCCAGGGAGCCATCATCCACGGCCAGTCGGAGGTGATCGATATCGCATCAGCAGGCAAGGGCTACCGACTGCGTACTCCCCGCGGCACCCTGCAGGCGGAAAGGGTGATCCTCGCCACCAACGGCTATACGCGGGAGAGCCTGCTGCCGGCACAGGTCGGGCGTCTCCTTCCTGTCCTGTCGAACATTCTCGTGACCCGCCCCCTGACAGAAGACGAGCGAGCCGAGCAGAATTGGACGAGCACGCTGCTGGCCTATGATAGCCGGGAACTGCTCCACTACTTCCGGCTTCTGCCGAATGGGCGTTTTCTCTTCGGAGGAAGGGGCGGGGTCAGCGGCCAGCCCCGGGACGTGGAGCGCCAGCGCGCCTGGATGGAAGGGTGCTTTCGCAGCATCTTTCCGGCCTGGCGCAATGTGACCTTCACGCATTTCTGGAATGGTTTCGCCTGTCTTGCAGCAGATCGCCTTCCGCATGTGATGGAAGTGCCTGACCATCGCGGCATCTTCACGGCCTTCGCCTACCATGGCAATGGCGTTGCCCTGGGGACCTGGGCAGGAAGAGCGGTTGCCGCACTCGCTGCCGGGAGGGATCCGCAGCTTCCCGCGCCTTTGCGCCAGAGGCCGCCGCGCTTCATCCTGCCGGCCCTGCGTCTCCAGTACCTGCGCGCCGCCTACCTGGCCTATCGCCTGCGTGACGAGTGGCTGTAGTGCGAGCGGTCGGCTGTCCGATACAACCAGCTAGAGCAGCCCATGGCTGCGGAAGGAATAGTTGCCCTGGGCGCCGATCACCACGTGGTCGTGGAGCGTGATACCCAACTGTCCACCGATCTCGGCAATCTTCCTGGTCATCTCGATGTCCGCCCGAGAGGGGGTGGGATCGCCGCTGGGATGGTTGTGGACCATGATCAGAGCTGAGGCACCGAGCTCGAGGGCGCGCTTTACCACCTCCCGCGGGTAGACCGGTGTATGATCCACCGTACCGCGTTGCTGGCGCTGCTCGGAAATGAGCTCGTTCTTGCGGTTGAGGAACAGCAGGTGAAAATTCTCCACCGTTTCGTGGGCCAGATGTACCCGGCAATAATCCAGAACCAGATCCCAGGAGGAGAAGACCTCCCTCCCGGCTATCTGCTCGCGGGTAGCGAGCTCCATCGCGGCCTGCACGACCTTGATGGCAGCGGCCGCAGGTGCACCGGCTTCCGCTTCGATTTGGTCCGCCGGCGCCATGAAGAGGGAGCCCACGTTATTACCAAAGCGAGCTAGCAGTCGCTTCGCTAGTGGCTTGGTATCGCCCCTGGTTCTCGCCGCGAAGAGCAGCATTTCCACGATCTCGTAATCCGCGAGCGCCTGCCCCCCGCCATCGAGCAGACGACGACGCAGGCGACGCCGGTGTCCCGTTCCGGAGGAGGGGCCAGATCCCCGCACTGCAACCTCTTCATGATTGACGGAGCGTGGATGATCTTAATCCGTGTAAATCAGGGGCTGCCACTCCCCATGCGGGAGGAAGCGGCCTGCTGACGGTGGTAACTGACAGGCGCTTTCGGCCTAGTCGCGTCGCAAAGGTTCCACAGCCTCCCGATCGGCGTGCTCCCCTTCGCTAGCTCCAGAAGCTTGCGCCGAAACTGGGGGCGTTCGATCGGCGCTGCCGGCTCGCGCGCTGCTAGCGCTCCTGCTCTTCATAAGGTGGCTGCTGCCAGCCCCGGGGGGAGTGCGTGAAGATCTCGTAGCCCTCGGCGGTGACCCCGAGTGAGTGCTCGAACTGGGCAGACAGAGAGCGGTCACGTGTCACGGCGGTCCATCCATCATCGAGGACCTTCACGTCGAAACGCCCAGCATTCACCATGGGCTCGATCGTGAAGAACATGCCTTCCTGAAGAACCACCCCCGTTCCCGGCTTTCCGTAGTGCAGCACCGAGGGCGCCGCGTGGAAGCTGCGTCCCAACCCGTGGCCGCAGAAGTCACGAACAACCGAAAAGCGCTGGCTCTCCACGAAGGACTGAATAGCATGGCCGATGTCTCCAAGGGTCGCGCCAGGCTTCACCACCTCGATGCCGCGCATCATTGCTTCGTAGGTGACTTCCACCAGGCGTTTGGCCTTGACGGGTACCTTGTCGCCCACCAGGAACATGCGGCTGGTATCGCCGTACCAGCCGTCGAGGATCACCGTCACGTCGATGTTGAGGATATCGCCGTTCGCGAGCTTCTTCTGATCGGTCGGAATTCCGTGACAGACCACGTGGTTGATCGAGGTACAGATCGACTTGGGGAAGCCCCGGTAGTTCAAGGGCGCGGGCACGGCATCGTGCGTCAGGATGTAATCGTGGCACAGGCGGTCCAGTTCAGCCGTCGTTACTCCCGGCTGCACGTGCGGGGTGATGTAGTCGAGGGTCTCGGCGGCCAAGCGGCCAGCTCTTCGCATTCCTTCAAAATCTTCTGGCCCGTGCAGGGGGATCTGATCCCGCTCCGCACGCGCGAAACTGCCCAATTCGTCTTGCATGAACTTTCCTGGTTTATGAACTGCCTGGCCTGCTGGCCCCGAACATGAAGATTGCCTCTCGGCCATTACATCGCAAGCCCTCCCCAGATTTCTGGCGCTCGTCCTGGGGAACCCTTGTGCCAAGCCGGCGTTGAGCGAAAGGATAGCTCCGACCGAGGGCGAGGCAGACGATGCACCCATGTGGCGATGCGGACCTCTGGAAGCTGGCCCGAAGCCGCATCGCCATCGAAGGCGTTCAACCAGCAGTCGATGCTGGTCGCTTTGCTGCAAAGGCGGTTCTCGGCTGGCCGCTCACCATCGAAGCCGATATCTTTTGCGATGGTCACGAGGTCATAGCCGCCGCACTGGAGTGGCGCGCCTGTGGGGAAGAGGGGTGGCACGAAACCCCGCTGCGGTTCCGCGTCAACGATCGGTGGGAGGCGCAAGTTGTCTTCGATAAGCCCGGCCCTCACGAGTTCCGTATCCTCTCGTGGCGCGATCTCTTCGCGCACTGGCGCAGTGATACGCTGAAGAAGCAGGCGGCCGGTCAGGCCATCTCTCTGGAGCTGGAGGAGGGGAGGCGCCTGGTCGAAGCCGTCGCGGAAAAGCCGCGCGAGCCCAGTCCCGCCGCCGCCGCGAGGAACCTGAGCCGGTTGCACCGGGACATGCGGAAGGCGGCGTCAGAGAAAGCGCTGCTCAGCATCCTCTTGCGCGATGAGACGGCCGCACTCATGGCGCATTGCGCCTCACGGACCAACCTGACCTACAGCGATACCGTCTTCCCAATCTTTGTCGATCGCGAAAAGGCAGCTTTCAGCGCCTGGTACGAGCTCATGCCGCGCTCTCAATCGGGCAAGGTTTACGTGCACGGCACCTTCGACGACGTGATTCAGCGCTTGTCTTACGTGCGCGATCTTGGCTTCGACGTCCTCTACTTCCCGCCGATCCATCCCATCGGCCGTACCCATCGCAAGGGCCGGAACAACAGCCTCGAGGCGGAACCGGAAGATCCCGGCAGTCCCTATGCCATCGGAGCAGAGGAGGGTGGGCACGATGCCATCCACCCGGAGTTGGGAAGCTTCGAGGATTTTGCGCGGCTCGTTTCAGCGGCTCGCGAGCAGGGGTTGGAGATCGCGCTGGACTTTGCAATCCAGTGCTCGCCGGATCATCCCTGGATCAAGGAACATCCTGAATGGTTCGACTGGCGCCCCGACGGGACCATCAAATATGCTGAGAACCCGCCAAAGAAGTACGAGGACATCGTCAACGTCCACTTCTATCGAGATGCCCTCCCCGGACTCTGGTACGCCCTGCGCGATATCGTGCTCTTCTGGCTCGATAAGGGCGTGCGCATCTTCCGCGTTGACAACCCACACACGAAGCCCTTGCCCTTCTGGGAATGGATGATCGCCGAGGTGCGCAAGGTCGATCCAGGGGTGATCTTCCTGTCGGAAGCCTTCACTCGGCCGAAGATGATGAAGCGGCTCGCCAAGGTGGGCTTCAACCAGTCCTATTCCTACTTCACCTGGCGGAACAGCAAGCAGGAGCTGACCCATTACCTGACCGAGCTGACCCAGGAGGAGTGCCGCCACTACATGCGACCGAACTTCTTCGTCAACACGCCGGACATCAATCCCTTCTACCTGCAGACCAGCGGTCGGCCCGGTTTCCAAGTGCGGCTGTTCCTCGCCGCGACACTGGGCGGCAACTATGGGATCTACAGCGGCTTCGAGCTCTGCGAGGCGGCCGCTGTGCCCGGCAAGGAAGAATACCTGAACTCCGAAAAGTACGAAATTCGCGCGTGGGACTGGGACCGGCCCGGACACATCAAGGCCGACGTCGCCTTCGTGAACCGTCTGCGGCGGGAGCAACCCGCACTTCGCTGCTTCACGAACCTGCGCTTCTACAACGCCTGGAACGACTTCATCCTCTACTACGGAAAATTTACCGACGACCTGAGCAATTTCCTGCTATTTGCGGTCAACCTGGATCCGCATCAGCCGCAGTCGGCCGACTTCGAAGTGCCGCTCTGGGAGTTCGGGTTGCCCGACGAGGCCGTCATCGAAGCTTACGACCTGGTGGTTGAGCAGCCCTTCCATTGGAAGGGAAAGATCCAGCAGATGCACCTGGACCCCCGGGAGCGCCCCTATATGGCATGGCGCCTTCTGGCACCGGGAGTGCCGACATGAACGCCGTCGAAGCCTTGTCCCCGGTCGAGGTCCCAACAAGGGAGGAGGCGGCCCACGACTGGTACAAGGACGCCATCATCTACCAGCTGCACATCAAGGCGTTTCAGGATTCCAACAGCGATGGCATTGGCGACTTCAAGGGACTTCTGGAGCGCCTCGATTACATAGAGCGGCTGGGTGTAACGGCCATCTGGCTTTTGCCCTTCTATCCCTCGCCCCTGCGCGACGACGGCTACGACATCGCGGACTATCGGGCGATCAATCCCTCCTATGGAAGTATGCGTGACTTCCGCCGTTTCGTGTCGGAGGCACATCGCCGCGATCTGAAAGTGATCACCGAACTGGTGATCAACCACACCTCCGATCAGCATCCCTGGTTTCAGCGTGCTCGCCGCGCCAAGAAAAACTCGGCCGCGCGGCAGTTCTATGTCTGGAGCGACGATGACGAACTCTACAGCGGCACGCGCATCATCTTTCTCGACACCGAAAAGTCGAACTGGACCTGGGATCCCGAAGCCGGCCAGTTCTACTGGCACCGCTTCTATTCGCATCAGCCGGATCTGAACTTCGACAATCCGCGCGTGCTGGAAGAAGTCATCCGGATCATGAGCTACTGGCTGGACATGGGCGTCGACGGGCTGAGGCTCGACGCCATTCCCTACCTGGTGGAGCGCGACGGGACCAACAACGAGAACCTGCCCGAGACCCACGAGGTCCTGAAGAAAATCCGCAGGGCGCTGGATGCTCGCTACTCGAACCGCATGTTGCTGGCGGAAGCCAATCAGTGGCCGGAGGACACCCGGCCCTATTTCGGGGAGGGGGACGAGTGCCACATGGCTTTCCACTTTCCCCTGATGCCGCGGATCTACATGGCCCTGGCCCAGGAGGATCGCCATCCCATTACCGACATCATGCGTCAGACCCCGGAGATTCCCGAGATCTGTCAGTGGGCGATCTTCCTGCGCAACCACGACGAGCTGACTCTGGAGATGGTCACGGATCGGGAGCGCGACTACCTCTGGCGCTTCTACGCCGAGGACATGCGCGCCCGGATCAACCTCGGCATTCGCCGTCGCCTGGCGCCGCTGATGCAGAACGATCGCCGCAAGATCGAGCTCATGAACACGCTGCTGCTGTCCATGCCGGGCACGCCGGTCATCTACTATGGGGACGAGCTCGGCATGGGTGACAACATCTACCTCGGGGATCGGGACGGCGTTCGCACGCCCATGCAGTGGTCCATGGACCGCAACGGCGGCTTTTCGCAAGCCAACCCTCAGGCCCTTTACCTGCCCCCGATCATGGATCCGGTCTACGGCTACCAGACGATCAACGCGGAGGCTCAGGAAGCCGATCCCTCGTCGCTGCTCAACTGGATGCGCCGCATGATTGGTGTACGCAAGCAGCACGATGCCTTCGGCCGCGGCGACTTCACCATGCTCTACCCGAGCAACCGTCGGGTGATGGTCTATATCCGCGAGGATGAAGAGGAAACGATCCTCTGTGTCGCCAACCTCTCCCGTTCTGCTCAGGCGGTGGAACTCGACCTTTCGGACTACCGGGGACATGTCCCTATCGAAATGATCGGCCAGTCCCGGTTTCCGCCCATCGGCGACCAGCCCTACACCCTGACGCTCTCTGCCTACGGTACCTTCTGGTTCTTGCTGACCAGGCCGACACAGGCCGACAGCTGGCCCCCGGGGCCGGAACTGCTTCCGGAATTCGTCACCCTCACGTTACGCGGGGGACGCCTGGCGCGCATTCTCGAGGGTCGGGAGCGCAGGCAGCTTGAAGAGGACGTTCTGCCCGGTTTTCTCCCGCGGCAGCGCTGGTTTGGCGCCAAGGGCGAGACGATCCGCTCCGCCCGCTTTGCGGAAGTGGCTCATTTCGCCGATGAGCGGAGCCTGCTTGCGGTCGTCGATGTCGACTTCGCCAACGCGGAGCCGCACCGCTATCTCCTTCCCATCGCCGTACTCTGGGGCGAGGACAACGTGAACTTTGGAGCGGCCAAGCTCGCGGTCACGCTCGCTCGCGTTCGCAAGGGCCCGCATCTGGGCGCCTTGATCGATGCTGCCCATGACGAAGGCTTTGCCGAGACACTGCTGGAGCACATCAAGAGCAACGAGGAAATAGCCTGCCCCCAAGGCCTCCTCAGTTGCCGTGGTACGCCGCTGCTTGCGGAGATGGAACTGAATGACCCTCCTTCCGCGCTGAGCGGAGAGCAAAGCAACGTCTCGATCGCATTCGGCCGGCAGCTGCTCATGAAGCTCTTTCGCAGGCTCAGGGCGGGGCAGCAGCCAGAGGTCGAGGTTCCGCGCTTTCTGACGGAGGTGGCGGGCTTCCAGCATACGCCCGCCTTTCTTGGGCTCGTGGAGCTTACGGAGCAGGACGGGCAGACCACCGTGCTCGCGACCGTTTCGGCCTTCGTCGAGAACCAGGGTGATGCCTGGTCGGCCTTCGTCCACGCCCTGGAACGGCAGATCGAGGACCTTGCCGTGGGAGGTGGGCAGGCAGGCCCGTCGGAAGAAGCGGATCCCGGCTTCGTCTATCCGCTCGATCTGGTGCACCTGCTGGGAGAGCGAACCGGCGACCTGCACAATGCTCTTGCGACGCCGACGGACGATCCGGCCTTCGCCTGCGAAGAGGTGAAACAGGCAGATCTGGAACGCTGGCTCCAGGACCTGATCGATGAATTTCAGCGCGGCTGTGAAAACCTGAGGCGCCGGCAGGAGCTGGCGCCACAGTACGCAGAGCTGGCCGACCTCCTCCTTCAGCGCAAGACTGATTTCGAACAGCGAGTGGAATCGCTTCGCGACCTCAAACCGTCCGGCAGCAAATGTCGCATTCACGGTGACTATCACCTTGGACAGGTACTCGTCGCTCAACAGGACGTCTACATCATCGACTTCGAGGGAGAACCGCGTCGCGGTCTCGAGGAGCGCCGGTTGAAATCTTCGCCGCTGCGAGACGTGGCCGGCATGCTTCGCTCCTTTGACTACGCGGCCTGGACTGCAGCGCGCCACGTTGCGGCCCGCCTGCCGGATCAGCTGGATGAGCCGGCAGACATCGCCCGCTACTGGCGTGGCCGCATGAACAAGAAGTTTCTGGAGGGTTACTGGCAGAGGGTTCAGGGGGCGCCCAACCAGGCGGACGAGGAGCCGACGCGACGAGGACTTCTGGAACTCTTCCTCCTGCAGAAGGGTTTCTACGAGATCAACTACGAGCTTTCGAACCGTCCTGACTGGGTGGCTATTCCGATCATGGGCCTGTTGGACCTCATCCAGAGCGAGACAGAATGATCCGCGAGGGCGAGGACAGCTGGCGCCTCCGCAGTGATCATGCGATTGGGGCGCTGGTAGCGGGTCGTCACGGCGACCCCTTTTCCGTTCTCGGACCTCATGCCAGCGCGGAGGGCTTTGTGCTCCGGGTCCTCAGACCGGATGCCGAGCAGGTGGAGGCGATCGATCCGGAAGGCGGCTGGGCCCCTGTCACGCTGGAGCGTCGACATGCGCGGGGCTTCTTCGAGGGCCTGCTTTCCGACCGCGAAGCTGTCCCACGTTATCGGTTGCGCTTCACGCGAGGAAACGACCAGTGGGAAGAAGAGGACTGCTACCGCTTTCCCTCGACCTTCGGCGAACTCGACCTGCATCTCCTGGGTGAAGGCCGGCATCACAGGCTTTACGAGATCCTGGGAGCCCACCCGCTGTCGTGGGAGGGCGTGAGAGGCACCCGCTTCGCCGTCTGGGCGCCAAATGCCAGTCGGGTCAGTGTTGTGGGCTCCTTCAATCATTGGGACGGGCGGCGCAACCCCATGCGGCTGCATCCCGGAATTGGCGTCTGGGAGATTTTCCTTCCGGGTGCCGGGCCTGGCTCTCTCTACAAGTTCGAGCTTCTCGGCCGCGATGGGCAGCTTCTTCCGAAGAAGGCCGATCCCCTTGCCTTTTCGGCGGAACAGCCGCCGGCCACCGCCTCGGTGGTGCAGGGGCTGACGGAGCGGGCGTGGAAAGATCTCGACTGGATGCAGCAGCGCGCGCCCCTGCATGACCGGAGCGCCCCGATCTCGATCTACGAAGTTCACCTGGGGTCCTGGCAGCGCAAGGAAGACGGAGCCTACCTGGACTACGATGAACTGGCAGAGCAGCTCCTGCCCTACGTCAAGGACCTGGGCTTCACTCACATCGAATGCTTGCCAGTCAGCGAGCACCCCTTTTCCGGCTCCTGGGGCTATCAGCCGGTCGGTCTATATGCACCGACCAGCCGCTTCGGCAGCCCCAGCGACTTTGCACGCTTCGTCGAGCGCGCCCACCTGGAAGGCCTTGGGGTCATCATCGACTGGGTGCCTGCCCATTTCCCCTCGGATGCTCACGGACTGGCCCGTTTCGACGGGACCGCCCTCTATGAGCACGAGGATCCGCGCCTGGGCTTTCACCAGGACTGGAACACGCTGATCTACAACTTCGGTCGTAAGGAAGTGGCGAACTTTCTGCTCGCAAATGCCCTCTTCTGGCTCGACCGCTACCACATCGATGGCCTCAGAGTGGACGCCGTTGCCTCCATGCTCTACCTCGACTACAGCCGCGAGCCCGGCAGCTGGCTGCCCAACATTCACGGCGGCAACGAAAACCTGGAGGCAATCGCCTTCCTCCGGGAAACCAACAGCGCGCTCTTTGGCATCCATCCCGGCACCACCTCCATCGCGGAGGAATCCACTGCCTTCCCAGCGGTCTCCAGGCCCGTCTATGACGGCGGTCTCGGGTTCGGCTTCAAGTGGAACATGGGGTGGATGCACGACACCCTCGACTACATGGGGCGTGACCCGATCTATCGGCGTCATCATCACAACCAGATGACCTTTGGCCTGCATTACGCCTTCACCGAGAACTTCATACTGCCGCTCAGTCATGATGAGGTGGTGCACGGCAAGGGCTCGATGATCGGGCGGATGCCGGGTGATCGCTGGCAGAAGTTCGCCAACCTGCGTGCCTACTACACCTTCATGTGGGCCCACCCTGGCAAGAAGCTGCTCTTCATGGGAGGGGAGTTCGGCCAGGAGCGCGAATGGAACCACGATCGCGCCCTCGACTGGCACCACCTGGAAGATCCGCTGCACGCCGGGGTTCGCGATCTGATCCGTGACCTGAACAGGATCTATCGCCAGGAAAGGGCACTTCATGAGCTGGATTGCGAAGCAGAAGGCTTCGCGTGGATCGATGCTGCAGCCCCCGAGCTCAGCACCTTCATCTTCCTGCGCAAGGGGCGGGCGGGAGCACCTCCCGTCGCCGTCGCATGCAACTTCACCCCCAACGTTCATGAAGGCTATCGCATCGGCTTGCCTCATGCCGGACGATGGAAGGAACTGCTTAACAGCGACGATCGGCGTTACGGAGGCTCGGGTGTCGTGAACGTCCGGATCGAAGCGACGGAGGAGGGCTTCCATGACCTTCCTGCCTCGGCCGAGCTGCGTTTGCCGCCATTGGCCTGCCTGCTCCTGACTCCGGCCTAGGAAGGAAAGCCCCGGTGCGCATTGAACCAGGACTACCCTATCCCCTCGGCGCCACCTGGGACGGATCGGGGGTGAACGTGGCCGTCTTCTCGGCCCATGCCCACAGGATCGAACTCTGCCTGTTCGACAGCAGCGGGCGCCGGGAGTTGCAGCGCATTCCTTTGCCCGAACATACCCATGAGGTGTGGCACGGATATTTCCCGGAGCTGACGCCCGGCCAGGTCTACGGTCTGCGCGCACATGGACCCTATGATCCAGCCCAGGGGCATCGCTTCAACCCGGCAAAGCTACTGATCGACCCCTATGCCAAACTGCTCCTTGGCAATCTGCGATGGCACGACGCCTGCTTCGGTTATCGCATCGGATCTTCCCGCGAGGATCTTTCCATCGACCGGCGCGACTCCGCCTTCGTCATGCCCAAGTGTGTCATCATCGACGAGGCTACTACCTGGGGAAACGACATCCGGCCAGAGCACGCCTGGTCAGACACCATCATCTATGAGGCGCACGTCAAGGGACTGACGGCTCAGCTGCCAGAGGTGCCCGAGCAGTTTCGCGGCACCTTCGCTGGTCTTACGCACCCCCGGGTCATCGATCATCTGGTGAAGCTGGGTATCACGTCAGTGGAGCTCATGCCCGTTCAGGCCTTCTTCGACGACCGCTACCTGGTTGAAAAGCGGCTCAGCAACTATTGGGGCTACAGCACCATCGGCTTTTTTGCCGCCGCCACCCGCTACACCTCGCCTCAGGGCGGGGTGCAGGACTTCAAGCGCATGGTGCGCAAGCTGCACGAAGCCGGAATCGAGGTAATCCTCGACGTGGTCTACAACCACACGGCAGAAGGAAACCAGCTCGGGCCGACCCTTTCATTTCGAGGGCTCGACAATGCCAGCTACTACATCCTCGGCGACGACCCGCGCTATTACTACGACACCACCGGCTGCGGAAACACGCTGAACCTTGAACATGCGCGGGTCCTGCAGATGGTGATGGACTCACTGCGCTACTGGGTCGAGCAGTGCCACGTCGACGGCTTTCGCTTCGACCTCGCCACCGCGCTCGGGCGTGAGCGGGACAACTTCGATCCTTCTTCCATTTTCTACGACGCGGTTCATCAGGATCCTGTCCTGTCTCGCGTCAAGCTGATCGCGGAGCCCTGGGATCTCGGGCCGGACGGCTATCAGCTCGGCAACTTCTCGCCCGGTTGGGCCGAATGGAACGGCGCCTACCGCGACTGGGTGCGCTCCTTCTGGCGCGGCGACGAGGCGGTGGCCCCGGGGCTGGCCCAGGGACTGCTGGGCAGCGCGCCCTTCTTTGATCACAAGGGCCGCAAGCCGTGGGCGAGCGTCAACTTCGTCACGGCTCATGATGGCTTCACCCTGGCCGATCTCTACTCCTACAACGAGCGTCACAACGAGGATAATCTGGAAGACAACCAGGATGGCCACAGCGACAACCGAAGCTGGAACTGCGGGGTCGAGGGGCCGACCGACGATCCGGAGATCGAGGCATTGCGTCTCAAGATGCGGCGCAATGCCATGGCGACCCTCCTGTTGTCCCAAGGGACACCCATGCTGCTCATGGGCGACGAGATCGGGCGCAGCCAAAACGGCAACAACAATGCCTATTGCCAGGACAAGGAGATCAACTGGCTGTCCTGGAACGATCACCCTGCGGAAGAGCTCGAGTTCTTCACCTTCGTTCGCCGGCTGGTTCAACTTCGTCGCCTCCATCCGCGCCTTCGGGTTCCCCAGTTCTTGCACGGGCAAGCGATCTTCAATGACATCAAGGACGTCACCTGGCTGCACGCTTCAGGTGCCGAGATCAGCCCGGAGCAGTGGGAACAGCCAGAACTCCGGACCCTGGGTCTGATGCATTGTGATGCTCGGGGTGCCTGCCTGCTGATCCTCCTCAACAGTTTCCATGAGCCGGTCGACTTTCATTTACCCCAGCAGCCGGACCCGGAGGGCTGGGAGCTGGTCATGCGGACCGACAGCGGTCAGTGGGGCGGCGACCTGGAAAGAGAGTTTCCCGAACGCCTTCTGCTGCCAGACCGCTGCATCATCCTGCTGGAAAGACACCCGCGATGACCGAGGCCTTCGTCAGCCGCTGGGGCGCGCATCTCGATGAAGAAGGGCGCGGGATCTTTCGTCTGTGGGCGCCCGCGATCGAGCAGCTGCATCTCGATCTGCAGGGGCGGGGATCCCTTCCCATGCAGCGGGATGACGAGGGGTGGCATGAGCTGCGAGTGGCGAAGGCCTGGGCCGGCCAAGAGTATGCCTTCCGCCTGCCGAACGGTGCAGTGGTCCCCGACCCGGCGTCGCGGGCGCAGGCAAGGGGCGTCCACAGTGCGAGCCTGCTGACCGACAGCGCTTTCGACTGGCGGAATGACGCCTGGGAGGGGCGGCCGTGGGAAGAGGCCGTGGTCTACGAGCTTCACACCGGTACCTTCACGCCGGAGGGAACCTTCGATGCGATCCAGCACAAGCTCGATCATCTCCTCAGGCTTGGGGTGACTGCGATCGAGCTCATGCCCGTGGCCCAGTTTTCCGGCAGTCGCGGTTGGGGCTACGACGGCGTACTGCTCTACTGCCCCCATTCCGCCTATGGCGGGATCTCCGGGCTGAAGCGCCTCATAGACGCGGCCCACGAGCGCGGCCTGATGATGATACTCGACGTGGTCTATAACCACTTTGGCCCCGACGGAAACTATATCAGCAGCTATGCGCCGGAGTTCTTCGATCCCGGGCGGCAGACCCCTTGGGGCGCAGCCATCCGCTTCCAGGAACCCGCGGTTCGGGCCTTTTTCCTCGACAATCCTCTCTATTGGCTCGAGGAGTTTCGCTTCGATGGCCTTCGTCTCGATGCGATAGACCAGATCCAGGATGGCAGCGAGGTACCAATCCTGGAGGAAATGGCCCGGACGATAAGGGAAAGGTTCAGCCGCCCGGTCCATCTGATGACCGAAGATGAAAGGAACATCGTCTCGCTTCATCCGCGCGACGAGCGGGGGCACCCCCTGCTCTTCACGGCGGAGTGGAACGATGATTTTCATCATGCCGCCCACTGTATCGCGACCGCAGAAACCGGCGCCTACTACGCGGCCTTCGCCGAGGATCCTCTCGAGAAGCTCATGCGGGCTTTGGCGACGGGATTCGTTTACCAAGGGGAGCCCTATCTGCCCTGGGAGGGGAAGGAGCGGGGGGTCAGCAGCGCCGGGCAACCACCCGACGCCTTCGTTGCCTT
>Ga0079225_10000952_pt1 | contig 16041 bp, 15 predicted proteins | sample Poulit2012_FD_76344 | JGI IMG/M metagenome (GOLD analysis project Ga0079225, IMG submission 76344) | Agricultural soil microbial communities from Georgia to study Nitrogen management - Poultry litter 2012 | ecosystem: Environmental > Terrestrial > Soil > Agricultural land | place: USA: Georgia... | reverse complement strand
CCCAGCGCCCGCGCGGCCTGCTCAACAAGAAGCGCCAGCAGATTGATGCCAAGGCTCATGTTGCGGGCGTAGACAAGGGGGATTTCCTCTGCAGCCTTCCGCAGCACCGCCAGCTGCGCCTCCTCCAACCCGGTGGTGCCAACGACCAGTGCCCTCTTCTGCTGGGCCGCGAGGCGGGCATGGACAAGCGTTGCCTCCGGTGTCGTGAAGTCGATGGCGACGTCACAGTTGTCCAGAGCCTGCGCCACCTCGGTGGTTGCCGTGACACCGATATCACCATGTCCGGCCAGCGCCCCGAGATCCCGGCCGATCAGCGGGCTGTTCGGCCGGAGGGTGCCCGCGACCAGACGGCTGCCTTGCGTCTCGAGACAGATGGCAAGAAGCCGCCGCCCCATGCGCCCGCCACAGCCGAGCACGGCAATTCTGATTTCCTGCACTACCCCTCCCTCGAACTTGCATGGGCCTCTTCCGGCAGAGACAACTCGATCGAAGAGTAGCCTGACGCAGCCGACGGCCGTTCCCAATTGACGTGACTGGATCGCTCTTCCTGCCGAGAGTACATGTTCAGCCAGATCGCTGCACGCTTCCAGCCTGATGTATCCCACAGCTAGCACTGCCCTTCCGGCAAGCCCCTGCGGATGAGCCTTTCTTCCAAACCTGCCGCAACAAAGCGCCCGCGCCTCACCGTCTTCTATGATGGCAGCTGCGCCCTCTGCCGCCGCCAGGCGGCCTTCTGGCGCCGACTCGACAGGGCGGGGGCAGTCGCCTGGCGAGACATCAGCCGCGATGCCCGAGCTCTGCTGGGCACCGGCATCAGCCACCGCCGCGCCCTGCACCGGTTGCATGCCCGCACCGCGGAGGGAACAACCCTCGCGGGCGCTCGGGTCGTAGCGGCCCTGCTACGAGAGATCCCTCGGCTACGTCTGCTGGGCGAGCTGGCGAGCCTGCCGCCCTTCATCTGGATACTAGACCTCTTCTACCGCCTTGCTTCTCTTGTCAGACGGCTTGTTACCGGGCGCTGGCGCCACTGTTGCGATGAAGACCTTTGACCGATGTTCGACCGTCCCGGAAAATCACCACAAGCACCGCCATCTCTAAGCTGACAGTGCCCCCAGACACCAGCTTGAAGCTGTCCAGCCTCCTGCTGCTCATGCAGAACGAGAAACTTGGAGCATTTTGGGCCGCTATTGGTTGCTTGACGGCAGGGCTTCAGTCCTGGCTTCTGCAGCCTTGCAGCGGAAGTAGCGTGATTGTGACAAAGCTCACGCGAAACAGCCATCAAAACAACAACATCCGGCAAAATTTGAGCGGGATCAAGAATGCCTCAAAGTATCTCAAAACATCGACTGTATCGCTTCTTGCCACGGATTGTCGCGCGCCATGGCGACCGTGACTACTATGCGGATGCAACGAGGGGTCTTCTCGGCAAGAAGGATCCACGCAAGCGTGTGCACGCCCTGCTCCCGCTCGCAGAGCAAGCGCGCGACAAGACAGTACTCGATCTCGGCTGCGCCGAAGGCCTGATGCTTCAGCCCTTCCTGGCCGGCGGCGCCCGTCTCGTGCATGGGGTCGATGAGAGCTATCGCCGGATCGTTTCCGCGCGGCGTTTCTTCGGCAGAGCCCGCAGCCGCTTCAACGTCGTCGACCTCAACAAGCCCAGGCGGCTCCGGGATCGGAGCATCTTTCTTCCCCACTACGACATCGTCCTCTTTCTTGGTGTCTACCAGCATCTGGACCCTGCCATCCGTAGGGAAACCCTGGGCACGGCCCTGGAAATGGCACGCCAGGTCTTTGTGATGCGCTGTCCGAGACCGCTGCTCGAGGCGAGCTGCGATACCATCGGGAAGGAGGGCTTCAAGGTCCACGTCATCCCGAAAGGCAGTGGATCAGGTGCGCTTGCCGTTTGCCATCGAATGGAAGCTGCGGCTGCGTGAGGTTCAGCGGCGCCACCCCTTTGCCCTTTGCCTGAGGAGAAGCGGGGCTCGCAGCCTCCCTTCCACGAATCACGGCGGATGTGATAACGTCGAGTCTGAACCAACCACAGTGAACGTTCATCATGTCCCAGGGGACGGTTGCGCTGGCATCGGATCATGCCGGCTTCGCCCTCAAGCAGCTGTTGGCCGAACACCTTCGCGGCGAGCATTACGAGATCCTCGATCTCGGAACTCACGATCTGGAGTCGGTCGACTATCCGGATTACGGCGCGGCAATGGCCGAGGCGATCGGCAGCGGACGGGCTCAGAAGGGCGTCGTCGTCTGCGGAACCGGCATCGGCATCTCCATCGCTGCCAATCGCCACCGGGCAGTACGTGCAGCCCTGTGCCACAATAGCACCGCAGCGCGCCTGGCTCGCCAGCACAATGACGCGAACGTGCTTGCGCTCGGCGCGCGGATGATCGGAGAGGAGGTCGCCAAGGAATGCCTGACGGTCTTTCTCGCGACCGAGTTCGAGGGCGGCCGTCATCAGCAGCGGGTTGTCAAGCTGAGCGGTGGTGCCTGAAGGTGCCCCTGCTCTGCCCGTCGTCCCTCGACCCACGTCACTATTGACTGAAGGATCTAACCCAGAATGAGCGCAGCCAACTCCGTTCCCGCCTTCTTCACCGCCGGTCTGCGCGACGCCGATCCGGACGTGGCCGATGCCATTGGTGCGGAGCTGCGCCGCCAGCAGCATCAGCTGGAGCTGATCGCCAGCGAGAACATCGTATCCCGGGCAGTGCTGGAAGCTCAGGGCTCGGTTCTCACCAACAAGTACGCAGAAGGCTATCCCGGCCGGCGCTACTATGGCGGTTGCGAGGCTGTGGACATCGTCGAAGAACTGGCGATTTCCCGGGCCAAGGAGCTCTTCGGCTGCAGCTTCGTCAATGTCCAGAGCCACTCTGGCGCCCAGGCAAACCAGAGCGTCATGCTGGCATTGCTGAAGCCCGGCGACACCTTCCTCGGCCTGTCCCTCTCCGCCGGCGGCCATCTGACCCATGGTGCCGCGCCCAACCTCTCGGGAAAGTGGTTCAACGCCGTGCAGTACAGCGTGCGCAAGGACGATGGTCTGATCGACTTCGATGAGGTCGAGCGGCTGGCGCGGGAACACAAGCCCAAGATGATCATTGCCGGCGGTTCGGCCTATCCCCGGGTATTCGACTTCGCGCGCTTTCGCGCAATTGCCGATGAGGTCGGCGCCTACTTCATGGTGGACATGGCGCATTTCGCCGGCCTGGTTGCCGGCGGCGTGCATCCCAGCCCCCTTCCCCATGCCCACATCGTCACCACGACGACCCACAAGACCCTGCGCGGCGCGCGCGGCGGCATGGTACTCAGCAATGACCTGGAGATCGGCAAGAAGATCAACTCCGCCACGTTCCCGGGCCTGCAGGGCGGCCCGCTGATGCACGCCATCGCCGGCAAGGCCGTTGCACTGGGCGAAGCCCTCCATCCGGCCTTCAAGGACTACGCGCGCCAGGTGGTCGAGAATGCGCAAGTACTGGCTGAAACCCTGAAGGAGGGTGGCCTCGACATCGTGACCGGCGGAACCGACACGCACCTCGTTCTGGTGGACCTGCGGCCAAAGAGCCTGACGGGCAACATCGCCGAGGAGAGCCTCGACCGCGCGGGTATCACCTGCAACAAGAACGGCATCCCCTTCGATCCGGAAAAGCCGATGGTGACCTCCGGCGTTCGCCTTGGCACCCCGGCCGGCACGACCCGCGGCCTGGGGGCGGAGGAGTTCCGCGCGATCGGCAGGACGATCGTCGAGGTGCTCGACGGGCTGGCCGGGAACCGCAACGACCACAGCGCGGCGGAAGCGCGTATTCGCTCCCAGGTGAGAGAGCTCTGTGAGCGCTTCCCCATCTATCCCGAGCTCACCGTCTGACCGGCTGGCACAAGGTGCGCGCGCCAGTTGAAGGGGGTGTGTGATGCGGTGCCCGTTCTGCGGCCATGAGGATACTCAGGTCAAGGATTCTCGGCCGACGGAAGATGCCTCGGCGATCCGGCGCCGTCGCCATTGCCCCGATTGTGGCGCCCGCTTCACCACCTTCGAACGGGTGCAGCTGCGTGAACTGACGGTCGTGAAGTCGGACGGCAAGCGCCAGCCCTTCGAGCGGGACAAGCTGATGCGCTCGATGCAGATCGCCTTGCAGAAGCGCGCGATCGACCAGGAGCGGCTCGAGCGGATCGTAAACGGTATTGTCCGCCGGCTGGAAAGCACGGGCGACGCGGAGATTCCGACCAAGATGATCGGCGAAATGGTCATGGACGCCCTCTCGACCCTCGATCAGGTAGCCTACATCCGCTTCGCCTCTGTCTACCGCAACTTCCGCGAAGCCAGCGACTTCGGAGAGTTCGTCGGCAAGCTTGGCGGCGAGGCGGAAGAGGTCTGATCACTGGCGCAGGCGGGTGTGGCTAGCCTCTCGTCGGATGAAAGGCCTGTACCGTGACCGAGAGCGACTACCCCCACATGCGCGCCGCCTTGACCCTGGCCCGGAGAGGGCTGGGGCGGACCGCGCCGAACCCAGCGGTTGGATGCATTCTGGTGCGCGAGGGCAAGCTGCTTGGCCGAGGCTGGACCCAGCCCGGCGGCCGCCCTCATGCCGAGATCGAGGCTCTTCGGCGCGCTGGTCCATCCGCCCGGGGAGCAACCGCCTACGTCAGTCTCGAACCCTGCTCCCACCAGGGGCAAAGCGGACCCTGCGCGGATGCCCTGATCGCCGCCGGGATTCGCCGCTGTGTTATCGCCTGTGAGGATCCCGATCCCCGGGTGAGTGGCAGCGGCATCCGCCGCCTCCGCGAAGCAAACATCGAGGTCAGCATCGGCCTTCTGCGGGAAGAAGCCGAAGCGCTCAATCGCGGCTTCATCAAGCACCGTCTCGAGCGACGCCCGAGCGTCACCCTGAAGCTCGCCACCAGCCTCGACGGTCGCATCGCCCTCGCCTCCGGAGAAAGCCGCTGGATAACCGGTCCGGAGGCACGGCTGCGGGCCCACCTGGCACGAGCCGAGCATGATGCAATTCTGGTCGGCTCGGGCACCGCAGTGGCCGACGACCCCCGTCTCGATGTGCGCCTGCCCGGTCTGAGGGACCGCAAGCCCCTGCGGGTGGTGCTGGACGGCAGCTTGCACCTGCCCCCCGGTCATGATCTCGTCAGCCGCGCAGGCGAGCAGGCGACACTGATTCTCACCCGTAGCGGCCACAGCGAGGAGCAGGTGGCAGTGCTGGAGGCAAAGGGCGCCGAGGTCGTCGCCCTGGAGGATTGCGACGCACAGGGGCGACCGCGAGTCGCGGCGGTGCTCGCCGTTCTGGCCGAGCGCGGCGTCACACGCCTGATGATCGAGGGGGGCGCGGCGGTTGCCGCCAGTTTCCTGAAGGCTGGAGAGATCGACCGCCTGCTCTGGTTTCGCGCTGGCATGATCATCGGCCGGGAAGGACGTGCCGCCATCGAGGCGCTGGCCCTCGAACGTCTGTCGGCAGCGCCCGGGTTCGTACTGGAGCGGCACGAGCTGCTGGGCGGGGACCTGCTGGAAACCTGGGAAAGGAAGGTCTAAGTAAGCTCCATGTTTACCGGGATCATCACCGACCTGGGCAACCTCGAGGCCCGCCACACCCGGCCGGACGACGATCTGCGACTTGTCGTGGCGACGACCTGGGAAAGCGAGCAGATCGCTTTGGGTGCCTCCATCGCCTGCAATGGCGTCTGTCTCACGCTGGTCGAGAAGGCGCCACGGCAGCTCACCTTCGACGTTTCCGGAGAGACCCTATCCCGCACCACGATCGGCGCCTGGCGCGAGGGGCAGCAGATCAACCTCGAGCGCTCGCTGCGCCTCGGCGACGAATTGGGAGGTCATCTGGTTTACGGCCACGTCGACGGTCTGGCGGAGGTTCTGGACATCACCCGAGAAGCGGGTTCGCTACGCTATCGCTTCGGTGCCAACCCCGAGATCCTGCGCTTTCTCGCTCCGAAGGGCTCGGTCGCGCTGGATGGCGTTTCCCTGACGGTGAACGAGGTCGATGACCGGAGCTTCGGGGTGAACATCATCCCTCACACCGCCGCGGTGACCACCTTCGGCAGCTACCGCTGCGGTGACCGGATCAACCTGGAAATAGACATGCTGGCGCGCTACGTTGCGCGCCTTCTCCCCCGGCCCGAGTAGGCGCAACCCTATGTCCCTCACACAGCAAGAACCCTGGCGCGTCAGCTTCAGCGAGCTGGTTTCCCCGATCGAAGAAATCATCGAGGAGGCCCGCAACGGCCGCATGTTCATCCTGGTCGATGACGAAGACCGGGAGAACGAGGGAGACCTGGTCGTCCCGGCACAGATGGCCGGCCCGGAAGCCATCAACTTCATGGCCAAGTATGGGCGGGGCCTGATTTGCCTGGCCATGACCCGCGAACGCATCGAGCAGCTCGGTCTGCCGATGATGGCGCGCAAGAACGAATCCCGCCATGAAACGGCCTTTACCGTTTCCATCGAGGCACGCGAAGGGGTGACCACCGGCATTTCGGCATCTGATCGGGCGCGCACGGTGTCCGTTGCCATCGACCCGAGCAAGGGGCCCTCGGACATTGCGACACCGGGCCATGTCTTTCCGCTGATGGCACGCGACGGTGGCGTACTGGTGCGCATCGGTCACACGGAAGCCGCGGTCGACATCGCACGCCTTGCGGGCCTCTATCCGGCCGGTGTCATCTGCGAAATCATGAATGACGACGGGACGATGGCGCGACGCGACGATCTCATCGCCTTTGCCCAGCGTCACGGCCTGAAGATAGCGACCATCGCCGACCTCATCGCCTACCGCCGCCGTCACGACAAGATCGTCGAGCGGGTGCTGCAGCAGCCCTTTGAAAGCCGCCATGGCGGCGGCTTCCAGCTGGCGATCTATCGCAACGTGGCCAATGGGGCCGAGCATGTCGCCCTCTGGAAAGGCGCCATCGATCCGGAAGCCGACGTGCCCGTTCGCGTCCACGCGCTCTCCATTCTGGACGACGTTCTGAGCGACCAGTCGCTCGGCCGCGGCGGTGAACTGCAGGCGGCAATGGAGCAGATTGCAACCGAAGGCCAGGGTGTCGTCGTTCTGATCCGGGACCCCTCTCCCGTCTCTCTCTCGGAACATCTTGCAGCGCGCGCGGAAGGACGCGATGCACCCGAAGTGGCGCTGCGCGACTACGGCGAGGGCGCTCAGATCCTGCTCGATCTGGGCGTGCGTCGCATGGTACTGCTACACAACACCCGTCATACCATTGTGGGCCTGGATGGCTATGGCCTGACCGTCGTCGGTCAGCGTCCCTTGCGTACCGCGCCGGAGGATCAAGACCGACCATGACCAATTCAAGCCGCGGCCTGCGCATTCTCGTTGTCGAGGCGCGTTTTTATGAAGAGATTGCCGATGAGCTCTATGCCGGCGCCGAAGAAGCCTTGCGCGAAGCCGGCGCCGAGATCGAGCGGGTTGCGGTTCCCGGCGCCTTCGAGGTCCCGGCGGCCATTGCGATGGCCCTGGAGGGGGGGCACGACGAGGAGAGCGTGGAGTTCGACGGCTACGTCGCCCTCGGCTGCGTGATCCGGGGTGAAACCAGCCACTACGACTATGTCTGCGGCGAGAGCGCCCGCGCCCTGCAGGAGCTGGCCTATGGGGACAACCTGGCGATTGGCTATGGCATTCTCACGGTAGACAATGAGGAGCAGGCCTGGGCGCGCGCCGATCGCAAGCGCAAGAACAAGGGTCGCGATGCTGCCCTTGCCTGTCTGCGCATGATCGAGTTGCGGCGCAGGTTCGGGCTGCAGGAGGACTAGGCCGGCATGGCAGCCAGTCCGTCTCGGCGGGACCGCAGCGAGCGCCAGGAGCGGGTCGTGCGGCGGCGGCGCGCAGCACGTCTGGCGGCGGTTCAAGCGCTTTACCAGGCTGAAATCAGCTCCAGCGCTCCGGACAAGGTAGCGCTGGAATTCCTGCAGCATCGCCTGAGCGAAGACCTCGATGGCCTGACCCTCGGCGATATCGACCAGCAGCTCTTCCTCGACGTCTTCCGCGGCACACATGGGGCGCGCCGGGAGCTCGATGACATGCTGATGGCGGTGATCGCGGAGGACTGGCGTGTCGAGCGGCTCGATTCCATGCTGCGGCACATCCTGCGCGCCGCCGCCTGGGAATTGGGCTATCATCCCCAGGCACCGGCAAAGGTGGTGGTCGCTGAATATGTTGGCTTGGCACATGATTTCTTTGCCGCACGAGAAGCCGGAATGGCGAATGGCATGCTCAACCGCCTCGCCCGAGATCTCCGTCCAGAAGAGTTTTCAGCAGCTTGAAAGAGCTGCCACCGCCCCATCCCGCCGATTATCCCACCAACCAGCAGGACAGCGAACGAGCAGCGATGCGCGGTGAGTTCGAGCAGATCAGGAAGCTATGGGCGCCTCTGGCGGCCGCCGCGCCGGGGGCCTACGACCTGCGCAACGATGCCGCCGTCGTCACGCCGCCTGCAGATGAGGAGCTCGTCGTCACGCTCGACACCCTGATCGAAGGCGTTCATTTCCTGGCGGACGACCCACCCGACCTGCTAGCGCGCAAGGCACTCCGGGTGAATCTTTCGGACCTCGCCGCCATGGGCGCAAAAGGCATCGGCTACCTGCTCTCCACCGCCTGGTCCGCGCGGATCGATGATGCCTGGATGGAAAGTTTCGCTGCCGGCATGGCCGCCGATCAGGAGGAATTCGCCATCCATCTGCTGGGGGGCGATACGGTACGCACGCCAGGGCCCGCGACCTTCACCATCACCGCCGTCGGCAGCGTCCCAAGAAGCCGGGCTCTCACCCGTTCCGGCGCCAGGGCGGGTGATCTGCTCGTCGTCTCCGGCTGCATTGGCGACGGTGCCCTGGGCTTGATGAGCCGCCGTGGTGAGCTGCGCTACCTGTCGCTGCAGGAGCAGGCCTATCTGGAACAGGCCTATCGCCTGCCGCAACCGCGGCTGGCGCTGGGGTGCGCCCTGGTGGAGCTCGCTCACGCCGCTCTCGACATCTCCGACGGGCTTTTGGCTGACGTGAGTCACGTGGCGAAGGAATCAGGACTGCAGGCTACGATCCGGACGGCAGCGGTCCCTCTCTCGGCCGCAGCGCAGTCAGCCCTTGCCGCAGAACCGGAGCTCTTCGAGACCGTGCTGACCGGCGGCGACGACTACGAACTCGCTTTTGCGCTTCCTGCAGAGCGCGCGCCGGAAGTAGAGGCACTGGCGGCACGCCTGGAGCTTCCGCTGACCTGCATCGGCCACTTCTCGGCGGGGGAGGGCCTGCATCTCCAGGACCGCAGCGGCCAGCCTCTCGAACTCGCCGGCCGCGGCTGGGTGCACTTCTGAGTGCCCTAAGGCTTTCTACCCTACCGCTACCTGGAGGACGAGAAAGCCTAGGATCCCCGTCGGAAACCCGCTCCCAGCCCCTCCATCAGCTCGACGAAGCCGGGGAAGGAGGTATCGATCGGGCTCGCGTCATCGATGGTGACCGGCAGGTCACTCATCATGCCGAGAACGAGGAACGACATGGCCATGCGATGATCCAGTTCTGCCGAGATGGTGGCACCGCCGCGCGGGCGCCGGCGTTGCCCATGCACCACCAGGCTGTCGGCCCCCTCCTCCACCTCCACCCCGCAGGCGGCAAGACCGCGCGCCACGCCGGCCAGGCGGTCGCTCTCCTTGACCCGCAACTCCGCCAGGCCGTGCATGACCGTCGGTCCTTCGGCACAGGCGGCCGCCACCGCCAGCACCGGATACTCATCGATCATGGAGGCCGCCCGCTCCGCCGGCACCTCGATGCCCCGGAGGCTGCTGCTGCGCACCCGCAGGTCCGCAACCGTCTCACCGGCCTCCAGCCGCCGCCTCTTCTCGGTGATGTCCGCGCCCATCTCCACCAGCGTCCGATAGAGCCCGGCACGCAGAGGATTGAGGCATACATTCTCGAGCAGGATGTCCGAATCCGGAAGCATCAGGGCGGCAACAGCCGGAAAGGCGGCAGACGAGGGGTCTGCCGGAACGGTTAGCGAAGCGGCGGTCAACTCCGGCTGGCCCTTCAAGACGATGCGGCGGCCAGCCCCTTCCTCCTCCACCGTCACGTCGGCACCAAAGTGCCGCAGCATCCTCTCGCTGTGATCGCGGGTCGGCTCGGGTTCGATCACGATCGTTTCTCCGGGCGCGGCCAGCCCGGCGAGCAACACGGCAGACTTCACCTGGGCCGAAGGCATCGGCAGGCGGTACTCGATCGGCAGCAGGGCCTCCGGGCCCAGGACCGCCAGGGGCAGCCGGCTGCCGCCGCGGGAGACAAAGCGCACGCCCATCTGCTGCAGGGGCTGCATCACACGGCTCATGGGCCGAGAGCGCAGGGAGGCATCGCCCGTCAGAAAGCTGACGATCGGCTGGCCGGCGAGCAGCCCCATCATCAGCCGCGCGCCAGTGCCGGCATTGCCGAAGTCGAGCACATCCGCCGGCTCCTCGAAACCGCTGATGCCCCGGCCGGCGATTCGCCAGCGCCCTGGTGCCTCCCGCTCGACCTCGGCACCCAGGGCCCGCAGCGCTGCGGCCGTGCGCAGCACATCCTCACCCTCCAGCAGGCCTTCGACCCGACTTTCCCCCACCGCCAGCGCCCCAAACATCAGGGCGCGGTGGGAGATGGACTTGTCTCCCGGAACCCGCAGCTTGCCGCGCAGGCCGTCGATCGGCAGGGCGGTCAGGGATGAAGCCATTCGGGTTTCTGCAGGGGCAGCCGTCACGGAAAATACTCCCAAAGCTGATGCGGACATAGGGCGCAGCAGGTAGTCCCTGCGGCCCAGAGCCGGACGAAAAACCTGCGTCAAGAAAGCACATCGCAAGGTGTTTGACAGCATCGGGCGCCCGTGGCAAATGCCCGCCTCGTTTGGAAGCGGAGCAGGATCCGAGGAGGTTGCAGTGGCAAAACCGGAATGGGGCACCAAGCGCGTGTGCCAGAGCTGTGGCGGGAAGTTCTATGACTTCGATCGCTCGCCGATCCTCTGCCCGAACTGCGGCGCGACCTTCGACCCGGAAACCCTCCTGCGAGCGAAGCGCGGAAAGGCCGCTCCGGCAAAGGCGAAGGTTTCCAAGGTGGAGGATGATGAGGTCGAAGTGACCCTCGATGATGACGAGGATCTGGCGGATATCGAGGAAGACGACGACCTGGTAGAAAATGTCGACGAACTCGGCGACGATGACGACGGCGTCACCAATGTCGCCAGGAGCGACGACGACGAGAAGGACGACTGAGAAAGCGGCCGCAAGTCGGGAGTCCCGCGGCGTCCTGCATTTTTCCCTTGCAAGCAGGCGCCGCTCTTCCTAGCTTCCGAGCCGCAGCCGGGATGCTCTTCCTCCGGTTGCCTCAGCACAGATGGGGCCGTAGCTCAGCTGGGAGAGCGCTACAATGGCATTGTAGAGGTCAGCGGTTCGATCCCGCTCGGCTCCACCATCATCAAAAAGGCCCGGCCGAACTGGCTGGGCCTTTTGCTTTCCCAACCTTGCAAAGCGCCTCAGACAGCCAGTTGTGGCTACCGCCCCTTCAATCGGGTTAGCATAATCTTCGGGGGGAGGAACGAGACAAGGGAGGAAAGCCGTGTTCGACACCACCCTCACCGATGAGGTCGAAGCCTTCCTGGAGACCTTCGGCAAGGCCCTGGAGGAAAACCAGGTCGAGCGCGCGGCCGAGATGTTCCAGGACCAGGGATACTGGCGCGATCTCGTCAGCTTCACCTGGAACATCAAGACCCTGGAGGGCAAGGATCAGGTGGCGGAGATGCTCCGCCAACAGCTTGCCGCCGTCCGGCCCCGGAACTGGAAGCTGGCCGAAGGGGAAGCCCCAAGCGAAGAGAATGGCATCACCACCGCATGGATCGAGTTCGAGACCGAGGTGGCCCGCGGCTACGGCCTGCTCCGCCTGAAAGACGGCAAGATCTGGACGCTGCTCACCACCGCTGCCGAGCTGAAGGGCCACGAGGAGCCTCGGGGCTTCGCGCGTCCGCTGGGCGCCAGGCACGGTGCTGGCAAGAACCGGGAAACCTGGCGCGAGGAGCGCCAACGCGAGGAAAGGGAACTGGGCAGCGAAACCCAGCCCTATTGCGTTATCGTCGGCGGCGGCCAGGGCGGGATCGGCCTGGCGGCGCGCCTGCGCCAGCTCGGCGTTCCGACCGTCATCCTCGAGAAGAACGAGCGTCCCGGCGACAGCTGGCGCAAGCGCTACAAGTCACTCTGCCTGCACGATCCGGTCTGGTACGACCACATGCCTTACCTCAAGTTTCCCGACACCTGGCCGGTCTTTTCTCCCAAGGACAAGATAGGCGACTGGCTTGAGTTCTATACCAAGGTGATGGAGCTCAACTACTGGACACGCAGCCACTGCAAGTCGGCGCGCTATGACGAAGCCCGCAAGGAGTGGGAGGTCGTCGTCGATCGTGAGGGGAAGGAGGTGGCGCTGCGGCCCCGTCACCTGGTGCTCGCCACCGGCATGTCAGGCAAACCCAACGTCCCCGATTTCCCCGGCAAGGAGCGCTTCCGCGGCGATCAGCACCACTCCTCGCAGCATCCGGGGCCGGACGCCTACCGCGGCAAGAAATGCGTGATCGTGGGCTCCAACAACTCCGCCCACGACATCGCCGCCGCCCTGTGGGAGCAGGATGCAGAGGTGACGATGGTGCAGCGTTCACCCACCCACGTCGTGCGCTCCGATACCCTCATGGACATCGGTCTGGGCGCCCTCTACTCGGAGCAGGCCGTGCAAAGCGGCATCACCACGGAAAAGGCGGATCTGATCTTCGCCTCCCTGCCCTACGGCCTTCTGCCCGAGTTCCAGATCCCGCTCTACGAGCAGATGAAGGAGCGCGACAAGGACTTCTACGAAGGGCTGGAAAAGGCCGGCTTCCTGCTGGACTGGGGGGAGGATGGCTCCGGCCTCTTCATGAAATACCTGCGGCGTGGTTCCGGCTACTACATCGACGTCGGCGCCAGCCAGCTCATCATCGACGGCGAGATCAGGATCGCCCGCGGACAGGTGAAGGAAGTGGTCGAGGACGGGCTGATCCTCGAGGATGGCAGCAAGCTGGAGGCGGATCTGATCGTCTATGCCACCGGCTACAACTCCATGAACGGCTGGGCCGCAGACCTGATCGGCCAGGAGGTCGCCGACAAGGTGGGCAAGTGCTGGGGGCTTGGCTCCGATACCGCCAAGGACCCCGGCCCCTGGGAGGGGGAGCTGCGCAACATGTGGAAGCCTACCCAGCAGGAGGCGCTCTGGTTCCACGGCGGCAATCTGCACCAGTCGCGCCACTACTCCCACTTCCTCGCCCTGCAGCTCAAGGCGCGCCAGGAGGGGATCCCGACGCCGGTGTTCGGGCTTCAGGAGGTGCATCACCTAGCCTGACGGAGCTGCCGGTGGTTGGCCACGGCAGGATAGTGAAGTGACCTGATCTTCAGCCGCAGCGGCTATAGCCGCAGGCGGTGCAGAGGTCGCAACCCTCCTGCCGCAGGAGGGAGAGCGAGCCGCATTGCGGACACTGGCGCAGGTCGGCTGCGGCCGCTGCATCGAGGTGGTCGTCCCCTTCGAGCGGAGCGAACGCGCCAGCGCCTCCTGTCAGGCCCGCTGCAGCGCGCAGAAAGCCGATATCGATCATGTGGCGCTCGATGACGCCGCCGATAGCGGCAAGGAGCGAGGGGATGTAGCGTCCTTCCATCCAGGCCCCGCCCCTCGGGTCGAAGACCGCCTTCAGCTCCTCCACCACGAAGGCCACCTCTCCGCCCCGGCGAAACACCGCCGATATCATCCGAGTCAGCGCGACGGTCCAGGCGTAGTGCTCCATGTTCTTCGAGTTGATGAAGATCTCGAAGGGGCGCCGTTGTCCCTCCTCCATGACGTCATTGAGGGTCACATAGATGGCGTGGTCGCTGGGCGGCCACTTGAGCTTGTAGGTTCTTCCCGGCAAAACCGCGGGGCGTGCCCGCGGTTCGCTCGCCTGAGGAGCCGGCTCGGATGCCGCCCCCTCCGCGGCAGTTTCCAGAACGGCTCCCCGCAGCGCGGTCGGGCGATAGGTGGTGCAGCCCTTGCATCCCAGATCCCAGGCCTCGTCGTAGACCTGCCGGAAGGCCTCGAAGGAGATGTCGGCGGGCAGATTGATGGTCTTGGAAACGGCGGCGTCGACGTACTTCTGCACGGCCGCCTGCATGACGAGATGGTCGCGCGGCGAAAGCTCCTGCGCATCGACGAAGGCCGGTGGGAGCGGCGCCTCCTCGCCGAAGCGTTCGCGAAAGGCGCGAAAGGCTGGATCGCTCACCGTCTCGCTGCGCTGCCCGCCATCGGGCTCGCGCACACGCCGACGATACTCGAAGGCAAAGACCGGCTCGAGCCCGGACGAAAGGTTGTCCGCCAGCAGCGAGATGGTCCCGGTGGGAGCGACCGAGGTCAGGAGACCGTTGCGCAGGCCGTTGCGTGCAATGGCTTCCCGGGTCTCCGGCTCCAGCCCCTGCGCTGCCTCGGTGGCGAGGAAAGCCTCCTGCTCGAAGAGGGGGAAGCTGCCCTTCTCCTGCGCGAGTTCGCTCGAGGTGCGATAGGCGGCCCGCCGCAGTTCCCGCATCCAGCCTTCGACCGTCGCCACTGCAGCCGGACTGCCATAGCGCAGGCCGCAATAGATCAAGGCGTCGCCGAGACCGGTGATGCCCAGCCCGATCCGGCGCTTCGCTTGAGCCTCCTGGCGCTGCTGTTCCAGGGGGAAGCGGGAGGCCTCGATCGCATTGTCCAGCATCCGTACGGCCAGGGCCACCAGCTCGCCCAGGGCCTCCAGATCGAGCTGCGCCTCTTCCGAGAAAGGCGCGCGAACCAGCGCCGCCAGATTGATGGAGCCCAGCAGGCAGGCGCCATAGGGCGGCAGCGGCTGCTCACCGCAGGGGTTGGTGGCGTAGATGGTCTCGCAGTAGGCGAGATTGTTGAGCCGATTGATACGGTCGATGAAGATGACGCCCGGCTCCGCGCTCTCGTAGGTCGCCCGCAGGATCCGCTCCCAGAGCACCGGCGCTGGCAGGCTGCGATAGGTCTTGCCGCCAAAGACCAGCGGCCATTCCGCCCCCTGCCGAACGGCCTCGATGAAGGAATCGGTCACCAGGACCGAGAGGTTGAAGTTGGTCAGCCGGTCGGCGGTGTGCTTGGCGTCGATGAAGGCTTCGATATCGGGATGGTCGCAGCGCAGCGTGCCCATCATGGCGCCGCGACGCGCGCCAGCCGACATGATGGTGGCGCACATGCTGTCCCAGACTTCCATGAAGGAGATCGGGCCCGAGGAAGTCGAGCCAAGCGACTTCACCGCCGCGCCCTTGGGACGCAGCGTCGAGAAGTCATAGCCGATGCCCCCGCCCTGCTGGAGGGTGAGCGCGGCTTCGCGAAGCTGCGCGAAGATGCCGCCGAGATCATCGGGAATCCTGCCCATCACGAAGCAGTTGAAGAGGGTGACCTCCCGCCCGGTGCCGGCGCCGGCAAGAATGCGGCCGGCCGGGATGAAGCGGAAATCCTCGAGGGCCGCACGGAAGCGCGGCTCCCAGATGCCGGGTTCCTTCTCCACCGCTGCCAGGGCCCTGGCCACCCGGTCCCAGGTCGCGCCGATATCCGGCTCCGCTGGACGGTCCAGCGGACCCGCAAAGCGGTACTTTGCCTCCCAGATCTGGCGGGAGAAGGGGGAGAGCTCGGTCATGCGACACCTCCACAGCCCGGCCTGGATGGTAAGCAGCGCCCTGATCCAAATCAACGTGAGCGCGCAAGTCCACTTGCCGCCCGGCCCGGAAAGCGGCATAGAGTTACACCATGAAATGGCTCGCTCTTGCCCCCTCCGCCGCCCTGGTCCTGCTTGCCGCCTGCGCGAGCCAGCCGGAAGCCCCCTCCTCGGGTCAGGCGCTACAGGGTCGCGCTCTCCCCAGCGTGCAGATTGCGGTCGATGCGGATCGCGGCCTCGAAGTCGCACAACGCTGGTGTGCCTCCTGCCACCAGGTGGAGCCCCTCGGTTCCTATCGCAGTGCGGCTCCCAGCTTCATGGAAAT
>Ga0079225_10000950_pt1 | contig 16047 bp, 15 predicted proteins | sample Poulit2012_FD_76344 | JGI IMG/M metagenome (GOLD analysis project Ga0079225, IMG submission 76344) | Agricultural soil microbial communities from Georgia to study Nitrogen management - Poultry litter 2012 | ecosystem: Environmental > Terrestrial > Soil > Agricultural land | place: USA: Georgia... | reverse complement strand
TTAGGAAAAGCAGGAAACGCTTTACAATCTGCTTTAAGAGATTTATACAAACAATATCAATTGTTGCAAAAAGATAATTAATAAAACAATCGGGCTCTTTAGCTAGTAAACTAAAAAGCACCGATTGTTTTATTGTTTAATGAAAATTACTTTTCATCAATACCAATTGCAACATATTTCTTCTCTAAAAATTCATCCATTCCATGATGACCGCCCTCTTTTCCAACACCGGATTGCTTTATTCCGCCAAAGGGTGCTTCCGGTGCGGCAAGTGCGATTTCATTAACACCGACGAGACCGTACTCTAATCTTTCTGCTGTGCGGACAGCTTTGCTTAAGTTTTCTGTAAAGACGTAAGCAGCTAATCCGTAATCGGTATCATTAGCTTTTGCTATGACGGCATCTTCATCGGTAAAGGTTTGAATAGGCATTAGTGGTCCAAACGTTTCTTCATTCATCATAACCATCTCATCCGTCGCTCCTGCAACTATCGTCGGTTCAAAGAAATGACCTGCTCCTTCAATAGCATTACCGCCAGTAACGATTTCTCCACCTTTACTTGCTGCATCTTCTAATTGGGATTTAACTTTTGCAATAGCTTGCTCATTAATCAGTGGACCAATATCAGAATTTGCATCCAAGCCACTACCAACTTTTAATTTATTTACTTTTTCTTTTAACATCGTTGTAAATTCATCAATAATATTTTCATGCACGTAAATTCGGTTCGCACAAACACATGTCTGTCCGTTATTACGAAACTTACTTGCTAATGACATCGATGTTGCTTTATCGATATCGGCATCATCATAGACGATAATTGGCGCATGCCCACCGAGTTCAAGGGATATTTTTTTCACATGGTTAGCACTTTCACGCATTAAATATTTTCCAACAGCGGTTGAACCTGTAAACGTTATCATTTTAACGTCTTTACTTTCTAATAATGTTTGTCCAATTGCTTTAGCATCACCTGTTACTAAATTAATAACACCCTTTGGCATTCCAGCTTCTGCAAATATTTTGAAAATCTCAATAGCTGATAATGGAGTTTCTGGTGCTGGTTTTAAAACTGCTGTACATCCTGCTGCTAAGGCTGGACCTAATTTCCTTGTAATCATTGATGACGGAAAGTTCCATGGAGTAATTGCACCAACAACACCTACAGGTTGCGGGATAACGAGCATCCGTTTTCCTTTTGTTGCAGATGGAATGACTTCACCGTAAGCCCGGCTTGCTTCTTCAGCATACCAGAGCAGAAATTGCGCGGCACTTGTCACTTCACCTTTTGCTTCTGCTAAAGGTTTACCTTGTTCAGTTGTTAAAACTTCCGCTAAATAATCGACCCTTTCCATCATAAGTTCATGAGCCTTATATAAAACTTTACCTCTTTCACGTCCTGTCATTTCGCTCCACAATGGAAAAGCATCAGTTGCTGCCTTGATGGCACGTTTAGTTTCATCAGCGCCACCATAGGCAACTTTAGTAATCTCTTCTAAGGTTGCCGGATTGTAAATAGTTTCTACTTGATCAGTATCGATTGGTTCCCAAGATCCGTTAATATAAATACTTTGAGTAAGTTCTTGAAATGTCATGTAAACGCCTCCTTAACATAATTATATCGCATCTTTTAAATGCGTCGCAATTAAATCATTAGCTTTTAAAAGATGCGATAATTTTCCTACTTAATGAGAACTATTTTATTCTTCCCAGGCTGGGAGCATTTTGTTTAATTTTTTATCTTCGCGATAACCTAAAGCATATTCAGCTTGTAATACTGTATGAATTTCCCGAGTACCTTCATAAATGACAGGAGCCTTAGAGTTACGTAAATATCTTTCAACTGGATATTCATCGGAAAATCCATAAGCTCCGTGAATTTGCACAGCGTCATCTGCAGCTTTGTTTGCAAAATCACACGCTTGCCATTTTGCTAGTGATGTTTCTCGTGTGTTGCGTACACCTTTGTTTTTTAAGTATCCTGCTTTATAGACAAGCAAACGGCTCATTTGTAAACCTGCTTCCATATTTGCAATCATTTGTTGAACGAGTTGATGACGTCCAATTGGTTTACCAAAGGTTTCACGTTCATGGCAGTAAGCAACACTTGCTTCAAGACTTGCCATTATAAGGCCTACTGCACCTGCGGCAACTGTAAAACGGCCGTTATCTAGTGCAGACATTGCAATTTTAAATCCTTCGCCTTCTTCACCTAATAAGTTCTCTTTTGGTACTTTTAAATTTTCAAAAAAGATTTCACCAGTATTTCCAGCACGAATACCCATTTTTCCTTTAATTGGTTGTGATGAAAAACCTTCCATGTCTCTCTCTACGATAAATGCGGAAATTCCATGATGTTTTTTCGATTTATCTGTATATGCAAAGACGAGAAATGTATCAGCGATATCACTTAATGAAATCCACGTCTTTTGTCCGTTCAAAATGTAATAATCGCCATCTTTAACAGCTGTTGCTTGCATGGAAGCAACGTCAGAACCTGCACCAGGCTCGGTTAACCCGAAAGCTCCGATTAATTCACCTTTAGCTTGGGGAACTAAATATTTTTGTTTTTGTTCTTCATTACCCCACTGAAGAAGTGTCATACTATTTAATCCAGTATGAACAGAAACAGCTGTTCTAAACGCTGTATCTCCACGCTCCAATTCTTCACAAACGATGGCGAGTGAGTTATAATCCATTCCACTTCCACCGTACTCCTGCGGGATACAAACACCCATTAGACCTAGTTCAGCAAGTTTATCCATAATTGAAGGTTCGAATTTACCTTCACGGTCCCACTCGGCAATATTTGGCATAATTTCTTTATCGACAAAATCTCTTACCGTTTGGCGAAGCATTTTTTGTTCATCTGAAAATTCGAAATTCATGATCGTCATCTCCTATTAATTTTTTTCATCTTTTTTATTGAAAATCTCTTCATTATGTTCACCGACTTCCGGTGGATAATGGCGCATTGTAACTGGTGTACGTGATAACTTTAGTGGGCTACCAATTAGTTTAATGTTACCTGCAACGGGATGTTCTTGTTCAACAAACATACCGCGAGCTTGTAGTTGCGGATCGTTAACAACTTCTTCAATGTTTTGAATCGGTCCACAAGGAATGCCGTATTTATTACATTGTTCTTGCCAGTATGCTGTTCGTTTTGTCAACATAACTTCTTGAATAAGTGGTGTAATAATGTCTCGATGTTTAACACGGTCAGCATTCGTTATAAAACGTTCATCCGTCGCTAATTCTGGTTTTTCTAAAATATTACAAAATGTTGCGTATTGACGGTCATTACCAATAGCGATAACCATTTGTCCATCAGCCGTATCAAAGGTTTGATAGGGAACTATATTAGCATGATTATTTCCTAAACGTGTTGGGATTTCGCCAGACATTAAATAATTACTACCAATATTTATAAGTGCGCTAACAGCAGAATCGTATAATGAAACATCAATTTTTTGCCCTTTACCAGAAGTTGTTCTTTCTAATAAAGCCGCTTGAATACCAATCGTTGCGTATAAACCAGTCAAAATATCAACAATAGCGACGCCTAATTTTTGTGGGCCAGATTGTTCATCACCAGTAATACTCATTAAGCCACTCATCGCTTGAATGATAAAGTCATATCCCGGCATATCTTTGTAAGGTCCTGTTTCACCAAAACCCGTAATCGAACAATAAACAATTTTAGGATTTAATTCTTTTAAAACATCATAATCAATCCCAAAACGTTCCATCGTTCCCGTTTTAAAGTTATTTATGACAACATCGCTCTCTTGGACGAGTTGTTTGACGGTTTCAACACCTTCTTCAGTCTTTAAATCAATTGTAATACTTTTTTTATTACGATTCGCACACAAATAGTAAGCACTTACACCGTTTTTAAAAGGTGGTCCCCACTTACGAGTATCATCACTCCCACCAGGGGCTTCCACTTTAATAACTTCAGCACCTAAATCACCTAAGATCATCGTACAGTATGGGCCAGCTAAAACTCTTGATAGATCAAGAATTTTTATTCCTGAAAGTGCACCTGACATGTCGATAAATCACCCCTTCCTAAAAAATTGTTATCAGAAAAAAATAAGCCAGTTCAATTATGACCATACCAAAGAAGCAAGTCACAAATGAACTGGCTGTAATCTGTTGAAACAACTTTGGTGTATAGTTGTGAACAGATTTAGAGACAGTTATTAATAAATTTTAATCAAATCTGATCATGTGTCATAGACGTTTAAGCGTCTTAAACATGATTCTTACAATATATTGTACAGTAATCTGAAAAATAAGTAAACACTTTACTACATGTTCATACGTTAATATTTACCTAGTAGATCACAATATATATAATGTTAATCGGTCACTTTTTCTAACTTTTGGATAATTTCTAGAGAACGGCCTGTACCAATTGCGACCGATTCTAAAGGTGAATCAGCGATATGAATAGGAACGCTCAATTCTTCTGTTAACCATTCTTTTAATCCACTAAGTAATGCACCGCCACCTGTTAAAACAATACCATGATCAACGATATCACCACTTAACTCAGGTGGACAATTTTCTAAAGCATTTTTGATGGTTTCTAAGATTTTTTCTAAGGAAGGTTCAATAGCCTCATATATTTCATAAGATGAAATTTTAATTGTTTCTGGTAAACCCGTTACCATATGACGACCTCTTACTTCCATCACTTCTTCTGAATGATCTTTATACGTATTTCCTATGGCCATTTTTAATTGTTCGGCTGAACGAACCCCGATTAAGACATTATGTTTTTTACGAATAAAGTTAATAATCGCTTCATCTAAATTGTCGCCACCAATTTTAATAGCATCGGAATAGACGACCCCACCGAGAGAGATAATGCCAATTTCGGTCGTTCCGCCACCTATATCGATAACCGCATTAGCTACAGGTTCTTCAACAGCTAAGCCAGCCCCAATAGCTGCAGCGATAGGTTCTTCAATTAAATGAACATCTTTTATACCGTAGTTTGTAATCGCTTGTTGAATGGCACGTCGTTCAACAGCTGTGCTTCCTGACGGTGTACATATGACAACAGTCGGTTTTCTCATGGAATATCCTATTTTACGGCTTACTTTTTTCAAAATGTATTTTAACATTTCAGCTGTTATATCAAAATCAGCAATAACACCTTCTTTTAACGGTCGAATTGTCGTAATACTTTCTGGTGTTCGGCCAATCATATGTTTTGCCTCTGTTCCTACAGCGATAACTTCTCGTGTTTTTGTATCTATCGCAACAATTGATGGTTCATTTAACACAACCCCTTTATCGGAGTATACGAGAATATTTGCTGTTCCTAAGTCGATACCAATTTTTGTTTTGCCAAACATAATTTATGCCTCCAAATTTTGTGTTATCTAAAAAATCACCAACATATTATAAGGTCAATATAAACTTAAGTCAATTGCCTACGTTTATTTACTACAAAAACAGATAAAAGTCTATAAGATTAAAAATACGCTAAAACCGTTGCAAAAATCAAGTAACATTTTCATTACAAAATTGGATAGCTTGTAACATAACTCCTATTTTTAAAAGTTGTCAAGTTTATATTACGCGTAAAATTTTCCATTTTAGACATAAATAGTTGCGAAAACCTATTAATGGTTTGACAAAATTCTTATACTTATAAGATTTAGCATATGTAAATTTACAGAAAAGTCTTCTGGGAAATTATGGGCCATTTATTACAAAAATACCGTGCTATGATAAATTTGCAAAACAAAAAAAGGAGAGAAATTTTATGTTTAAAACAATAAGTCGTACGATTATTTTACTAATCGTTTTTATGTTTGGAAGTGTCGTTGCCGCAAGTGCGTCAGTTACAGATATAGATAATCAAACTGAGGCGGGGGATTATCAAGATTGGAATAAACGCTCAACTTTTCATTATTATTTAAAAACATACTTTGGAAAGTGGAATAGTAATTGGTACGATCATTATTATCAAAAAGATACAAATAACAAAAAGCCAGTAGAAGAGAATAATAACGTTCAAGAAAAACCGCAACAAGAACAGCAAGAAACAACAAAGCCTAATGTTGAAAACAAAGAACCAACCGTTGAAAATAAACCGGGAAAGCAAGAAACAACAGATGCATTAAATAATTTTGAACAACAAGTCGTTGATTTAACGAATCAAGAGCGAACAAAAGCTGGCTTAGCGCCTCTAAAAGCTGATTATGAATTAAATCGTGTCGCTCGTGAAAAGTCCCGAGACATGTCAATTAATAACTATTTTAGCCACAATAGTCCTGTTTATGGTTCACCCTTTGATATGATGCGTTCGTACGGCATTAATTACCGTGCCGCTGGGGAAAATATTGCGAAAGGGCAACGATCTCCACAGGAAGTCGTTCAAGCATGGATGAATAGTCCAGGACATCGAGCAAATATTTTAAACGGTTCATTTACACATATAGGTGTCGGATATGTTGAAAAAGGAAACCATTGGACACAAATGTTTATTGGTAAATAACTATAGTTCTAACGAGCCGTAAAGAGATTCTCTTTACGGTTTTTTTCATATTTAAAACCAAACTTGTTGCTTGAATTGTAATCGTTCATTATATTAAAAGTAACGAAGGAATGAATTAGGTGAAAAATATGTGCGGACGATTTACGTTACTTGCAACAGAAGATGAAATTTTACATTATTTTAATATTGATGAACCAATTGAACATTATGAGCCGAGTTACAATATAGCACCGGGTCAAAATGTTCTTGCGGTCATTCATGATGGTGAAAAGAAGAGAATTGGCCATTTACAGTGGGGACTTGTTCCGTCCTGGGCAAAGGATGAAAAAATAGGTTATCGAATGATTAATGCGCGGAGTGAAACAGCCCATGAAAAACCAAGTTTCAGACAGTTAATGGCGCGAAAAAGATGTTTAATTATTGCCGATAGTTTTTATGAATGGCAAACGATTAATGGGGTTAAGCAACCACAACGAATTCAAGTGAAGGGACGTCAATTGTTTACTTTTGCTGGTTTGTGGGATAAATGGGTTAGCGAAGATAAGATTTTGTTTACGTGTACAATGCTTACGAAGGATGCCAATGACTTTATGAAAGAAATTCACCATCGAATGCCGATTATTTTACCGAAAGAGAAAGAAGATGAATGGATCAAGCCATACGTCCAAAAACCAATAGCGGCAAAAAGGTTTCTTGATAAAGTTGTTGATGAGTCGTTAACAGCATACCCGGTAAGCACACACGTTAATAAGGCGACGAACAATGACTCAATATGTATTGAACGGCAAAATTAAAAGACTCCGAAAGAAGTTTATACTTCTTTCGGAGTTTTTCTTTTAAAAATTGTTTATGCAGATTTATTTGCTTCAGCTTGTTCTTCTTTAACCTTTTCTTGGAATCGTTTTGTCTCATAAATAATGACACCGGATAGTCCAAGTAGTCCAATTAAGTTTGGAATAGCCATAAGTCCGTTTAAGACGTCAGCTAATGACCAAACAACGTCTAATGTCGCTGTTGCACCGACAAAGATAAAGAGAACGAAAACGATACGATAAACTGTAACAGCTGTTGGGTTTTTAACTAAGTATTGGAAACATTTTTCTCCATAGTAACCCCAACCTAAAATTGTCGATGAAGCAAAGAATAATAGTCCAAGAGTTATGAGATACGGTCCAAAATCACCGAGTAAAACTTGGAAAGCTGTTGAAGTTAAAACACCAGCTTCAATTGATGTATCTTGCCAAGCACCTGACATAACAATTGTAATACCAGTAATTGAACAGATAATTAACGTATCAAAGAGTACTTGAGTCATGGAAACTAAAGCTTGACGACCAGGTAAATCTGTTTTTGCAGCAGCAGCAGCAATCGGTGCAGAACCTAAACCAGCTTCGTTCGAGAAGAGTCCACGTGCAACTCCAAAACGAATGGCTGCTCCAATAGCTCCACCAACAGCGGCCTCTCCTGTGAATGCATAAGTGAAAATAATTCCGAGGGCTTCTGGAACGAGATTGATATTCATAATCATAACAATCCCACCGGCTAAAATATAGAATGCGGCCATAAATGGAACGAAGAACGCTGTTACACGGCCGATCCACTTAATACCCCCAAGAATAACGAGACCAGCAAAAATAACGAGTGCAATACCTGAAACATAATGTGGAACTGAAAATGTACTATTCATTAAGTCAGCAACCGCTTTAGCTTGTGTTCCATTTCCGATACCGAAGGCAGCTAAAGCTCCAAAAACAGCGAAAAGCACTCCGAGCCATTTTTGTTTTAAACCGTGTTCTAAATAGTACATCGGGCCTCCGGCCATTTCACCTTTTTCGTCTTTTGTACGATATTTAACAGCAAGAATCGCTTCACCGTACTTTGTTGCCATTCCGAAGAATCCAGCGAGCCACATCCAAAAGACCGCACCAGGACCACCGAGAACGACAGCCGTCGCAACTCCGACGATGTTACCTGTACCAACAGTAGCAGCCATCGCCGTCATAAGTGCTTGGAAGTGTGAAATATCTCCCTCTGATGATTTGTCTTGATTACGGGAAAAGGATAATTTCAATGCATAAGGTAAAGAACGAACTTGTAAAAGACCGAGTCTAAACGTAAGATAGATACCTGTACCAACGAGTAAGATTAATAATGGTAATCCCCAAACAATGTCACTAGCTTTGTCTAGAAACGCTTGAATTTGGTCCAAAAGTAATTCCCCCTATTTAAGTTAAGATTTAATAAGTAGAAATAATAGCAATTTTTTCTTTGTTTGTAAGTCTTTGCCCCCCCTGTTTTTTATTTAGATCAGTTTTGTTTACAACTTAAGGATTAGAAAACGCTTACATGATCTAGTAAAAAAATATTTATATATATATTATTCAAAAGTATTAGCATATGTCAAGGGATTTTTGGATTTATGTCAAATTTTTTACAAAAAGTAAGCAATTTTCTAATAATTTGTAGAATATTAGAGAAATACTTTTAAACTTGTTTAAAAATTTTAAACAGTAATCGATATCCTTTATAATAATATTATACGTAATAAGGAGTTGATTAGTATGATTCATGTTTTGTTTCTTTGTTTAGGAAATATTTGTCGTTCACCAATGGCGGAAGCTGTTTTTCGTCATCATGTTGAACAAAAGGGCTTACAACATAAATTTGTCATTGATTCTGCGGGAACAGCGGGCTGGCACGAAGGGAAACCACCACATGAGGGTACGCGGGACATTTTAGACAAATACAATATTTCATACGCAGGAATGCAAGCGCGTCAAGTTGAGCAAGATGATGGTCAAAGGTTTGATTACATTATTGCGATGGATGACCAAAATATAAAAGATTTAAAACAAATATTACAGGGTAATTATGAAAGTAAAGTAGCTAAACTAATGGATTTCGTAACAAATGCGAAAGAAGAGAACGTACCTGATCCATATTATACAGGTAATTTTGATTATACGTATGAACTTGTTAATGAAGGTACTCAAAATTTATTGGATTATATTGTGACTAAACATCATATTAATTAAGTGAGGTGTTTTCCAATGGAAAAGCGTAAACTTTTTTCACGTATTATTATTGGTGCTATGATTGGAGCATCGACAGCTTTACTTGATAAAGATGTCCGTAACTTTACTAAAAAGCGATTAATAGATGCGAAAAATAAAACGAGTTATTTTATAAAAAATCCGTCTAAAACAGTCGGTGAGTTACGCACAAAATTGAATACATTAAATGACACACTAAGCGGTCGTGCAGGACAAGCAATCGATACGCTCGAACAATTAGAGCAAATGTTAGAGAAATTTATTGATAAAAAGTAAAACCTATAAAGATATTTATTAAAAATTGTAAGTTTAGGGGAGAAACAATGATGGTGAAAAAAATTTATCGTGTAGGAAAAAGTTTGCTACAAAGAATGGATGATGCTGACGTTTTCGGATTAGCAGCCCAACTAGCCTATTTTTTCTTACTGTCATTGTTTCCCTTTCTTTTATTTTTAATAACTTTGCTCGGTTATTTGCCAATAGATGTAGAAGTTGTTATGGAGTTTATTAGTGTATACGCTCCGGGTGAGATTAGTCAACTTCTTGAATCAAATTTGAATAACCTCGTACAATCCCAGCGTGGTAGTCTCTTGTCAATAAGTATTATCGGGACACTTTGGTCAGCATCAAATGGTGTTAATGCTATTACGAAAGCATTTAATCGTACATATAACGTTACTGAAGATCGGTCATTTTTAATAGCCCGTTTAATTGCTATGGTCATGACAATTGCAATGGTTGGAGTTATTGCTATGGCTTTTTTATTACCTATTTTTGGGGAAATGATCGGTCTATACATTTTTTCCTTTTTAGGCTTATCGGAGGAGTTCATTCAATTTTGGAATACGTCACGTTGGATCATTTCGTCCCTCGTCTTTTTAGTCGTTTTACTTAGTTTATATTTACTCATGCCAAATGTTCGTATTTATGTTAAAGACGCTATTTTCGGTGCGATTTTTGCAACGGTTGGTTGGCAACTCGTTTCCTTAGGTTTTTCCTATTACGTACAAACGATTAGTGATTATTCAGCGACCTATGGCAGTTTAGGAGCTGTTATCATTTTAATGATTTGGTTTTATATATCAGGAATAATTATTATTACAGGTGGGGTAATTAATGCTATGATCGCCGAAAATAGACAAAGAGACTAAGAAATACCTTTTGGCTAACGGATGAGGTAATCTTAAAAATGTCGTGGGAAAATGGGCAAACAAATTAATCAAAGAAAATGTTCAAATGCTGTATGATAATGATAAGTAATAATAACACTATACATAGGAGGCATAGTTGATGAAATTTACAGTTGGAGATCAGCGAGTAGAAGCAGAACTTAGTCATGGAAAATTAATCGTATCAGGTGATGATGAGAAAGGTTATCGACCTTACCAATTACTTGTTACGTCTGTTGCATCATGTAGTGTATCCGTCTTTAAACGAGTGTTAGAAAAAAAGCGTATTGAATTTGATAATATTACGGTAGAAGCCGACGTTAGACGTAATGAGAATCAAGCTAATCGGATCGAAGAAATTCATTTAACATTTAAAATTACCGGTGAAGGGCTCGATTTAGAGCAATTAGAAAAAAGTTTAGCTGTCTCAAGCCGTAATTGTGCAATGGTCCGTTCAGTAGAGGATAGTATCGATATTCACGAAAAAGTAGAAATTATTTAAGAGCAACGTATGTTGAAGGGTTTATTTTAAAAAGGTATATTTCAAAAAATATGGCACTGCATTTTGCGGTGCTTTTTCCTTTTTAATGTAAAGATTCTTTGCAACCTATGTTAAACTGTATATTAAGACACATTATTTCGAGAGCATATCATACATAGTTAAATGAGAAATATGTCAATAAAAAGAAAAGTCTATTGTTTAGTGTACTTATAATATTTGTTAGTTTAATTGGTTGTCATCGTGACTATTTAAGTAATACTCTTAACTTAACCGATGAAGCTAAATATTATGCAATTTGGGGGAGGGATAAAGTTGTTAAAAGTCTCATTAGTTCCACATAACATAGATTACGCAAAAGCTATGTCTATACTTTCTTCAGTACCACAGGTGAAAAATGCCTTAGGACTTACAGATGAACAAACATCTCTTAAAGGAACTATCGGTTTTATCGAATTTATACAAGAACAAGAGAGATTAGGGATGCAATATTCAAGGGTTATTTTTAATGAATCCAAAAACTTGATTGGCGTTATAACATTAAAGGATATTGATAAGAATAATAAAACTTGTCATATTGGTACTTGGATAGGTCACGAATATTGGGGAAAGGGCTACAATTTACTAGCAAAAAAGGAAATTTTATATGTGGCCTTTACTAAACTGAATTTGGAATATGTGTTTGCTGGAGCTAAACTTTCCAATATTAGATCTGTAAAATCCCAGGAAAAATTGCCCTTTATGAGAATAGATGTCCAAGAAGAATTTCCCGAAGAACATAAAAAATTAGAATCCGAAGTTAATGCTCCTTGCATTTTAAATGTCGTAGAAAAAGAAATGTTTTTAAAATGGTTTTCACAAACAGAGCAATGAAATTAAGCTAATTAATTTTCTAAAGATAGGTAATTACAAAGTTCTTCTCATCTAAGATATTAATACTTTTATAAAAACGGGTGCCAAATAGCACCCGCTCCATAGTGTGTTTTAAGCCCGTAGTATTTACAGGTCTATATTATAGTAAATAAACGTTTTTCCCCATGTTAAGAGGCCGTTGCTTTTTGTTTAAATACTGTAAATTTGCGAATGAAATTTGGGATTTTTAATGATGCGAAACTAGCGATAAATAAGAAAATCCCTGCTGAACCAAAAGCGATTAAATGTGTCCCATATGTCTCATAAGCCCAACCACCGAGTAACGTGCTAATCGTTGCTCCGATTTGATGAACGAAAAAGGTAAGTCCATACAATATTCCTACGAGCCTTACTCCGTACAACTCTGATAAAATTGCGGAAGATAAAGCGACATTTCCAGCCCATGCTAAACCAGCAATCATGGCGACGGCGTAAAGTTGGAAGGTTGTTACAACAAGGACAATTGCAATAAAGCCAATCCCACGAGTAAAGTAAATGAGTGCTAAGAGCCATTGCCGTTGCATTCTATCAGCAATTGAGCCTAATATAAGTGTGCCTGGTATAGCCACAAGACCGATCATGCCAACAGCTGCTGCGGAAATGTTACTAGAAAATCCGTGATCATTTAGCATCGGAACCCCATGACTGCCTAATAAATTCATACTAAAGCCACAGGCGAATAATCCAATAGCAATCTGCCAAAAGGGTAAAGTTCTAACGGCATCTTTCACTTTAATATCCGAAACGAGCTCCCTAGGTTCTGTAGTAATTTCCTTTGCTTTAATTTTCGCCCCAGGTACTGGACGTAAATGTTTATCTGCACCTTCAGGGACATCATCGCGAAGGACGAAAAGAGCTACGGGAATAATAAATAAAGAAAAGCCAACACCAAAAATTAAAATCGTATTTTGCCAACTGAATGTATTTATAAGAACATTAGATATCGGATTCATGATCGCAATTCCTGCCATAGATCCTGTCGATAAGTAAAATAAAGCTTGCCCACGCCGATGAACAAACCACTCACAAATAATTGGTGTTAAACTAATTTGGCTTGTAAATGCTAATCCTATCGATAAAAGAACTCCAAAGGATAAAAATAAATGCCAAGCATTCGTCGATAAAATCATCCAAATCGACGATATTAATACGATAAATGCCCCACTTAATAAAACCGGTTTAGGGCCAAGTCGACTTTCTAAAAAGCCGGCTAATGGCATCCCAATTCCATAAACTAACATACCTGCTGCAATAATTAAGGAAAAATCAGTCCGTGTCATCGAAAAGTCATTTAAAATCGGCATAAAAAAAGGTCCGATGCTCATCCGCATACCCGCAGTGACGAGTGTAATGAACGAAGCTGCTATAACAATATACCACCCATAGTAAATCTTACGTTGTCTCAGTTTCCTCAGCTACCTTTGCATAAAAATTTTCAAATGATTAAAACAGTTGTCACTAAATTATCATAAAAAACACAAAAGATACATTTTATTGATTATAACTTCCATTGTTTTTTACATGCATATTTTTTCAATGAATGAAAAAGCTATAAAAAACGAAAGGATTTGTTATTTCATGTTAAAAATACGACATTTCATATATTACTTTATCATTTTTTTAATATGTATGGTAATGCCGCTTAGCATTTTTGCTAAAGATACGAAACCATCCGAAGAAAATAATTTTTCCTTACCGAAAAATGTGTTTACAATTACAAAAGAAAATACTCATAAAAACACTTTAGAAGATGAATCATCGATTGAACCGAGCGATTTAACGAGGGAACTTCTTGATGAAGCGAAGATTACAATTACGAACCAAAGATTTATTAAATTACTCAATGAAACATCATTAAAGCCATCGCCAATTAGTTTCGGTTATCGTGGCACTATTTACCTTGGACGTTGGGCATTAAATTATGAGTCGGAAGAAACGAATGTGAATTGGGGATATCAGCATGTTAATACGAATGAAATTAATAATATTGGTGGAAATCGTGAAGAACTATTGCAATATGTACAACAAGGGGAAAAGGAAATTGCCGGTGTTTTGACGAGCAAAATAACCGAGCCTGATGATGTACGACAAATGATGTTATTAACCGTGAAGGAAAAAACAGATTTACCAGTAACCTTTCGAACGAAAATTGGTAATAACACTAAAGGTTCAAACAAATATAAAGTCCCTATTGAGAAATACGGTTATTTGCATACGTACGTACCGGCAGTTCATGAAAAGGGTAAAATTACTTTCGGTGAAGTTTATGTACAACTAAAAGGATCGAAAAAATCATTACTTATTAAAAATGTTACGAAGCAAGCGATCGGTGCTTGGATGCCACTACATGATCATGTTTCATTAAATGTAGAGTTGAAATAAATTCTTTTTCGTCATATAAATAAAATTTACGGGCTTATTAAAATATATGATTTAGGAGTTTATCTATGAGGAAAACTTTTCAGTTGATCATTTTGTTAATGCTATTAAACGTTATGTTTCCAAATGAACTACTGGCGGCGAGCTACGGTTGGGGTTATAAAAAAAATTATGAAAATAAAATACCTGACATTGGTAAATATGCACAAATTATTGAAGGATATCCCGCTTATTATATCGATGACTCTGGGGAAAAGGTTATTTATTTAACCTTTGATAATGGTTACGAAATGGGGTATACAGAAAAAATCTTAAACATTTTGAAGGAAGAAAATGTACCAGCAACATTTTTTCTAACAGGACATTACGTCGACGAAGAGCCGGAACTCGTTAAACGAATGGTAGACGACGGTCATATTATTGGTAACCATTCAAACAATCATCCGGATTTTACAAAATTAACGAAGGAAAAGATGAAAGAGGAATTAGATATATTAGAAGAAAAAGTTAAAGAGGTAGCGGAACAAGATGAGTTTATTTATTTACGCCCCCCACGGGGAACATTTAATGAACAAACATTAGCTTGGGCAGATGAATTAGGGTACGTTCATGTTTTTTGGTCAGTCGCTTTTAAAGATTGGCTTGCTGATGAAGAAAAAGGCTGGCGCTATGCCTACGACCAAATAATGGATCAAGTGCATCCAGGAGCAATAATATTGTTGCATACGGTATCGCCTGATAATGCAAATGCGCTTGAGCAAGTCATTCAAGATTTGAAAAAAGAAGGATATTCCTTTAAAAGTTTAGATGATTTAATGTTAAAAGAAAGTTTACCTGAAATATTTTTGCTAAATTAAGTACGGCTTCTAAACCGCTAGTGGCATTTAACTAGCGGTAATTTTTTTGCCTTTTTACGTTAAGTTTTGAAAATATATCGCAAATATTATTTATTGTGAGTAAAAAACTTGAAAGTCAAAAAAGGTCAAAGTATAATATAAAGTGAAAAGGTCAAAGATAGTCAAAGTCAAATTAAATATTACTAACTTTTATCGATAAACAGAATAATTATAATAATAAGGAGGAGTATCTTATGAAATGTCAACAGTGTGGAAATAATCAAGCAACAGTAAATATGGCCATTCAAATGAATGAACAGCGAATGAATATGCGTCTATGTACTAATTGTTATGCAAAATTACAAAAAAGTGCTATGAATCCAACGAGTTTCATTGGTGAAGATTTTGAGAAGTTTTCTAACCAATTTTTCCAACAAGGTAATTCAAGCCAAAGCGGAAATGTTCGTACGAAACAACAAACACCGGGTGGAAATGGTTTACTTGATCAATTAGGAAGCAATGTAACCGACGATGCCCGGGCAGGGAAAATTGATCCTGTTATCGGACGGGATCAAGAAATTAAACGAGTCATTGAAACATTAAATCGTCGCAGTAAAAACAATCCTGTTTTAATCGGTGAGCCAGGTGTTGGTAAAACGGCCATCGCTGAAGGGTTAGC
>Ga0079225_10000949_pt1 | contig 16050 bp, 26 predicted proteins | sample Poulit2012_FD_76344 | JGI IMG/M metagenome (GOLD analysis project Ga0079225, IMG submission 76344) | Agricultural soil microbial communities from Georgia to study Nitrogen management - Poultry litter 2012 | ecosystem: Environmental > Terrestrial > Soil > Agricultural land | place: USA: Georgia... | reverse complement strand
TTCAATCATACGATTCAACTCTTTTCTAGCAACCTTATATTGATTTAATAAAGTTATCAAAAGGATTCACTCCCATGCTATAATGTAGTTAGGTGTTTAACTAGGAGTGATCCTAGTTTTTTTTTATGTGTGTCACTAGATAGTGTCACTAGATGTAAAATGTCCATAATCCTATGTGTATCATATCTTATAGGCTTGTCACTAGATGTTTCGAAAATAACTTTTATACTTTTATTATTCTTCTTTTTTTCTTCTTTTTTATTTTATTTTACATATACTATCTTTATCTAGTGACATAAGAATAAATAATACTATAAAGGTATATATAATAAGGTCTAGTGACTGTCACTAGATGTTTTATTGATCTAGTGACACCTATTGTTATAAAACATTGACAAACTGTTGATACATCAATGTTTATCTCTGTCACTAGATAAATTGTAAAAAACTAAGGCTTCATCTAGTGACACTTAGCTTTTTACATATTTCCAAACACGCTTTCCATCTATCCTGACTTGCCTTTCACCATATCCATAACTTTTACAACGCCTACCAAACTCTGTATTTCCAACAGCATTAAGTCCATACTCCTCACAGTAAGCAACATATATCCTATAAGCGTCTTTCTTTATCTTTTCATTAACATCATGCTCATCTAAAAAAGCAACCACACTATCAGACTGTACAAAATATTGCCTTGTAACATTTTCTATTGTTTTAGATTTAGTTAGATCACCATTTTTAATAATCCGATCCACTCCCGCAAGCGCTAATTTTAAAAGATATGATTTAGCATTTGAACTAGATAACTTCTCATCAATGTTTACATCCCTCTCATCGACTTTAGCGTCACAAGGAATGATCTGCATGCGTCTTTTTATACCACCAGATTTGTCCTTGAATACTGGTAACTCATTACACGTAAAAACAAGAGTAGCTTTATTACTAAATGCAATTGCTGTTTGGTAAATTGGTCGAACCATCACAGGATCACCAGAAGCAATTGTTTTAAAGTTACTAGATTTATCTAAATAAGAAGCATCGATATCATCAGCGACATTAAGTAATGTACCTATTAAACTGTAAACACTGGTGTCATCTTCGAATTTATCTAATGGTACATTTGTGTGTAATCCATCAGCGAATGATTGCAGCATCTTAATTAATGTCGATTTACCATTACTACCAGATTCACCCCAAAAGAAGAATGATTTATGAGGAAAACCTTTTGTCATTAATACATGGCCAAACATTTCTTCAATGACATTGCGTAGATCTTTACGATTGCATGTGAACCAGTCTAAGAACTGATCCACATCTTTATCATAAGCATCCTCTACATAGTCAACGTCTAAATAATAAGGTGTAAAACCCGGGTCCACTTCTACCACTTCATTTTCATAAAGGACATATCCATTTGCGAACTGTACAGGCAGATCATCCTCATCTTGTAATGTTGATTTTATTTGAAACAAGTCAAGCAGCTGTTTATGTTGACTTGGTTTAAGTTGTATCAATTTATCGATTGCTCTAAGCAATAAATTATTATCGTAAATAAAATGATCGTCTTGTTTAAAAAATAACTTTCCACGGAATAAATGTATATCTAACTTTTCTACTAATACTTCACTAGTCATAATTACGTCTTTAGCATCTAAATATTTTTGTTTACCTGGTGCTGGTTTCTTTGTTTTAACACTATTTATCGTGTTATGTAACTCTGTTTCTTGAAGCGGTTTAACAAACACATTGTTATTAATGAAGGATGCTAGGTTATTTAACGTTTCATCATTCATTTCATACTGTTCTAATGATGAGAGTAAATGATTGTATAAATGACTGTTCCGTCCTTCTCCATCATCTAGATTATAGATGTCGTGTTTTAGTTTGGACGGATAAAGTAACAATGGTAGTTCTGGCAGTTCATTTATGTTGTCTAGGTAATGTTCATTATCCATTGGACGTAATTTACCGTTTTGTTTTATAGTTGCTTGTGATCTAGTACCTGTTTTATAGTCCACCTTCGCCCCAGAAATAGTTAATTTGTCGGTATAGTTTCTGAATGGTGTTTTAATATTTTCTGCTTTAGGTTTCTTATACCAAAGATGAAAACCCCTGTTAGTGTGTACTTTTAAGGTAGGATGCTCGTTATAGATTACTTCTCCTACATTTGTATAATCATCAAAGTCTACTACAATAATATCTTTATTTAAAATAACCCCTGCATCGTCATAGTTTTTATGGTCTGTTGAGAAGGTCTTAAAGTCATGCTTTGGTACCTTTCCATCTAATTCTATAAATCTCAGCAAGCGATCACCTCTTTTCTGTCGAGTTACCTGTTATTTATTTGCTAACTTTGTTAAGTAATATTCAATACTGTTTATCATTTCATCAAGGTTTAAATCATCCGCAGATAATGTACGTCTAATATTTGAAATTGCCCACTGACGTTTAATTTGTTCTGCATGAAGATATTTAAAACCATCTACTTGTTCTTCTATGGCCATTTCTAACCAATCATAATCATCTAGTGGATCCAATGGTTGACCATATTTTTCAATGCCTTTATCTTCTTGTGATTTTGCCGATGATGTAAATTTATCTATACTAGATTGTAAATGTCTCATTAATACCCACTACTTCCAAACCCATTAGAACCACGTGGAGTAGTTGGTAGTTCTTCTATTTCATAAGCATGTACTGGTGGTAGCTCCTGTATAACTAGTTGAGCAAGTTTGTCGCCTTTACGGATTGCATATCTACCATACTTGTATTTAATATCTTCGTTTATTGAACCATCCACATTCATACCGGCCATTGTAGTGCTTCTTTCAATGTTATCCACCAAGATGCCAATTTGACCTGTATAATCATTATCAATCGTGCCCAACTGTACCCTTAATTTGGTTTTACTTGTTACACCGGATCGTGGTCTTACTTGTGCCTCATATCCTTCTGGTAAATGAACAGCAATACCTGTCTTAATAACTTCTGTTTCACCTGGTTGAATAACTACATCCTCATTTGCAAATAAATCAAAACCACTGTCGCTATAATGTGCCCTTACTGGTAGAACTGCATCGTCTGTTAATCTTTTAAAACCTACTTTAATCATTGGTATCTCTCCATTTCGAAAACATTTCATCAAATTGTATTTGCCAATAAAGGCTTATTTTAGGATTAAAATTATGTTTTGCTTTATTATTTTTTTTGCTGCATTTAAATATTATTCGTCTTTTTCGTGGTAACATTTCGAATGTACTCTCTTTCCGTCTAGTATTTCATATGGTTGGTATAGACTTAATATTTTGTTACAAATTGGACATGTCACTGCTTGTCCTCCTTCTTCATTTTTGCGTAATGAATTAAACCTCTGTAATAATCATCCCTAGACGCTTTTCCGATTAATTCATATCCTCGTTTCTCCATATCTTCAATGCGTTTATCGAGTGAATCCTCGTTGTAATCTTTTATCGTCGCTATTGGTGTGTAGCCGTAACTCATTCTGATTCACTCTCCAATGCTTCGTTAGCCATTTCCACACCATATTCCAATCCCTGTACCTTTTCGCCAACATCCAACGAATGAATAGCATCTTTTAATATTTGTTGCATTGCATTTATTAACGAAAGATAACGCTTGTTTTGATTCATATACTTATCCGCTAAACGTGCTTCACTTTGCCACCATTTCATGAACTTTCTTTTATCCTCTTTCAATTTATCCACTTGTTCATCTTGTTCAATCAATATCTGCACATCTTTCGGATGCACACTATACATAATCATTTTGCCGTTTCTTAACTGTTCCATTTGTGATTCATGGGTATCTTTAATTCTCTGTAGGTCATCCATGGTCAACGTCCTTTCTGTCTTTGGCGAAACAAAATACTTTGTAATTTTCTTTAATATATTCCTTTGGATAAAAATGCCCGTCTGTAAAGTGAATATTAAAATCTCCTACTTCGAAAATTATATCGGGATATTCCCTCTCCGTATCGTGTATCAGCGAGTCATCTTTTTTAATCTCCCACACATCACGATCATGTTTAGCCCACCATCTGCGCTCTTTTTCTTTTGCTATTTCTTCTGGTGTGGCATGTCTAAAATGTTTGCCATGAGAATAATTTTTATTAAGAAAATCCGCATTGGGTGCATCTATTTCGATAGTATCCATCGTGGTTTTGTTAGTTACCCAATCCCCAACCTTAAACTCTGGTTTTACCTCATAACCATTAAGTAAAGCTCTTGCCATATCCATTTGAGTCAAAGAGTTTAAACAAGAAAACTCATTTATCCACCCCGATCGCCTTGCATGATCGACAAGTAAATTTTCTTCGGATCCCTTATTAACCTGTTTCACAATTGCATCTGCCTGTTCTTGCGTAATTTTTACTTTTTCCATGTCATCACTTCCTCAAATTTTTAATTCTTCTGCGCAATCTCCTATTGTCCTTTTCAAGTCTATTATTATGTGAAATAATGACCTGAACCATTTCTTTGATGCGATTTATGCTTACTGTTTCTTGCGTATCTATTATCAGTTCTAAGTGTTGTGCTGCCTTTTTTGGTTTCATGCAGATCCCTCAAATCGATATTTCAATTTCCAACCGCATAACCATAAGAAGATTACTCTTGTTTTGCTATACGTCCTAATCTCTTTATCATTTTTTCGCATTGTGTAATACATCATAAAGATCAGCTCCTCCTAAAATATCCACTTTTCAATTTCTTTAATGTACCAATTCAATGATATTTTTCGTCTGTTCAACTTACTTAGATCATCGTTCCAAACCATGCTATTTTCTGATGTGTATGGTACTTTCGTATATTTCGTTTCCGCATTATGTCTTGTTTTATAAATAGCACCTAAATATTTATCATTTGTAGCAAAGACTCGATTAATCTTCGGTAAATCTCTGAATCTACTAGAGTACGTGCCTTTAAATAATGTGTCCTCCTTCATTTCATGGGCCATTCCGTCATATTTACCAGCTTTTACAACGTTTTGAAAGAGTTCTAATCTGTTAGCTTTCCATTCGTTAATAACAGTTCTATTAGGCTTAATTCCATTCATGTAGTATTCGACCAATGCTTTACTAATGATCGCTAATGAATTCCGTTCAAAATTACCGCCATTATAATTAGCAAAGATGCCACGAGCATTTAGTTCTCCATTGTCGTATCGAACAACATAATTATTCACGTCACGTTGTGCAATCTTATTAATGTAATCAACATCAAATTCTAACGAATAATGCTGTTCGAATAATTTAACGATCTTAAGAATAGGTTCTTTCATTTCTGGTTCATACTTAATGATGATTCCATCCGTATTTGTTTGGATCAGTTCGCAAAAGTTTTCTAATAGCAAAATTAGATGTGTTAAAATCAACTGACCATTTACGACAACGTTATTACTCATTTGTGGATTATATAAATTGTTCCATTTTGCTTTCAATCCACCATAGACAATATTGGTTATCAGCTTGTACGCTTCTTCTTTCTTATCGTCACTGGCTTGTAACTGTTTTCGAGTGGTATATATCCTTTTATAATCATCAAGTGCCTGTGAACCTAAAAATGAGTTATTTAATATTAACGTAGGATAATACGACTTAACATCAATCTGCATAAAGTCACCTTCTGAAACATAATTAGCTTTTGCCGCATGTAGTCCACCAAAACCATAAAGATGATCTAATTCAGCTAATTTAAAAGTGAATTTTTCTTTTTCCAACTCTTTGAAGTCTCTACCTTTTTTAAATTGATCTTGTATATTTTCATAAAAATTTAATATCGGTTTGGGTAGTTCTTTTATTTGAAGTCTTTCATCATAGGAAATATTAAGTCTTTCTTTATCTGTAGCTTTTCGTGTTTTTAATACATCACTTGCAAGTCCTACTCTTGTTTTTGTTAAAGATGCAGGCCTTAATTTAAATTCTTTAACAACTTCAAACTTACTGGTGAAGTAATCTTCACGTTCTTTAAATATCTGCTGCATAACATATACATCACTTTCATCTTGAGAACCTAAATTATATTTAATTTCTTCTAAATCTAAATTACGTAATTCTTGTTTTAAATCTAGCGTGATAGGATTTTGTAACATGAAAGATACTCGTTTATTGCTTTTTATATTTTCTAATGTCTTTGCTGGATCTATATCTTTTAAAATGCTAGCAATTAACTTATCGCAATAATTATAGTTATTGAAACCAACTAAGAAATTTATTTTAGACAAAAGGCGCTTAATTGCGCCCTTGTCATTTTTAATAAGTGTTTCTTCATCGTTGTGTAAAAATTGTATTTCCCAATGATCTGGACCATTTACTAAAACTTGATAGAAAGTAAACATTATTCAAACTGCGGTTCATCTACGATAAAGTTTTGACCGCTCTTACCCGTTTTTTTACTTTTCCAGTTGGTCAACTTTAAATCAACCTCTTGTCCAATTCCATCTTGAAAAGCTTCAACCAATGACTCTTCTGGCACTTCAAAGTCTTCTGCTTCAATATCGACACCAACAGCCGCCCCGCATCTCATTGTTAACTTGATATTTTGATTCAAAAAACTTTCGTTTGAGTAGAAAATCGCTCCAAAATACTTACGATTCTCAAACCCTTCTGATAAAATTTCAAACTGTAACGATAACCATTCGTGACCTTTGTCGCTCGTTCTCCACTCAACATTTTCAAGTAACGCTTCATACGTCCCTTCTGGTAACTCTTCAAAATCACTTACTGCACCTTTCTTTTTATCAAAACCATCTGCTAAAATTTGTGCTGCTGCTTCCATTAAACTCATATCTGATCGATCTCCTTTTATATTTAATATTTTTATTATTTATTTGCTGGTCTTCTACGTCTACGACGTGGAGTATTTTCTTTTACCGGTTCGGTATCTTCTTTTATTTCAGTTACCGGTTGTTCTTCTTTAGCTGTATCTACCTTTGAATTTCCTTCTTTAGTTCCATCTCCCTTCAGTTCTTGCTCACGTTCTTTTTGACGTGCAATGCGTTCTACTTCTTGCTGTTTTTCTTCTTCTTTTACAATTGCTTCTTGATCTTTTTTGCTAGTTTTCTGTGAACGATCATAAGCGCCACTTACGGTATCAAGTAAATTTGCAATTACCGGATCATCAACTTTATCTCGAGTGTAATTTTTACGCTTGTCTACTACTCTTCGAATGTAGTTTTTCCCAATTTTGCGGCAAAGGATTGTATAATCACTGTTCCCATTTACAATGTTCATCCATTTCAATTTAAGTGAAGGAACGTGTCTTTCCACATCATTTTCAACAATAGTATTTAATCTTGATAGATAAAGAACATTCATATTGGTTTTCATAGTTAATTCTTTTAGTCTCATTACAAACACTCGAACCATCATTTCAAGCATTTGATGACCTTTACCCCAAGAAATATCACTTACAGACTTCACCCCTTCGGCTTCTGTAATCTCTTGTTCAAATAACGTGATGATATCGTCAATCACATCGATTACAATCGTCTCGAATGTGTGTTTTCCAGCTTCAAGTTCTGTAATAGCTTGAATCAATTTTTCACTTGCCGGGGTAGTAATTTCTCCTTTTGCATCACGCTCATTCCTAATGCTAATAGATGGTGTTTCAATCATTTCTGCATTACCATCAGTGTTAAGGTTCAATGGGTTAGGGAACTCATCTGCAAAATAAGTTTTACCGTGCATCGTTGCCCCAAAGATCACTATGTTACGTGGTGTTTCTTTTGCTACTTTCCTTTCATTCTTAGGTAAAATCGACATATTATTTTTCCTCCTGTTTATATTGTTTAATTCTGTTTACAAATATTTCTCGTCTTAATTCATCTAACCTATCTGTGAGATTTTTGTATCTCATGGCAAATTCATGTAATTCATCTGAAGTGATAATAATTTCGTCATTCTGGACAAACCTTGTTATTTGTTCTAATTCACGTTCTACCTTTTTAAATTCTTTCCAAAAATCCATATCAGATGTAACTTTAAATTGGGCAATACTCATTCATCTTCAACCACTGACCAAGTTAATCCCTGACTACTCATAAACTCTTCCAGTGCATCCAACTGTGATTCAGTACCAATAACTTTGTACACTTCAACGAATTCTTCTGGATCTAATTCTGTTTCTTTAGCTTTCTGTTCCTTGTCAAACTGATCTTTCATTTTCTTAGCACCAGCAAGACGTTTTGCATCTAGTTCCTGTTTCGCTTGAATTTCTTCTTGTTGTTTACGCTCCTTTGCTAACTGTGCATCTTTATTAATAATTTCTTTAATTTCATCAATCGTTTGATGTGCAGCAAGATGGACATAACTACTATCTACCAAGTTAATTTCATTTCTCAAATTAACAATTTCAACATGTTGTTTAATTAATTCTTTTGTCTGTGCTTCATTTTGTGCTGCAGTAATTAATTGATTCGCTTGTTCGTGTAAATCTTCTTCAATAGATTTGAGAGTAGTAGATTTATTAAGATATCGATCTTCAATGATTAAATCTTTTGCTAAATTTTCATCCATCTGTAAATCTTCAATCACTTGTTCTTTAATGGACCCAACTTTTATACGTTTTTCTTCTCGTTGTTTTTCATCAAATTCATCTGCTTGTTCTTTTAGTGGATCCATAACATCATCCACCTTTTTGTAAAGAGACTTACATATTTCTTCAAATGGCTTTATAGGTTCATTAAGTTGTTTTTTGGTTTTTATGCGATATTGTTCAATTGAATTTTTAACTTTCCTTAATTCAGTTAATGTATTTCTACATTCTTTTGCTTCCTTTTCAGTGAAAGTTAACCCCTTATATTTCTTAAGCATTTCATTTAATTGTTTTTCAATCTCTTCATGGTTGAATTCAATGACAGCTGGTTCAAACTTAATTGTTTTCACTTGTAACTCATTTGCCATAGGTTTATTTCCTCCTGGTATAATATTTTCTGGTAAACAGTTGTTATAATCCCATTCACTAGCACCACGATTATTTGATAGCCATTCGCACCTTTTCCAGAACAATTTAATTTCTTGGAGTAGATTATCAATGAAGTCGTCATCACGTGGAACCACAATTGATGTATCTAAATTATCTGCGTCAAAATCTAAATTAAACTCTGGATCACGTTCATATAATGCAAGTAATCCTTGATCTAAATCATTTTGATACATATACAATTGCATCTGGACTTTATAAACATCAATAGTTGGTACTGCACCATGAGTTTTAATTTCTAGTAACGTTTTAGCATCATAATCTACACCGTCTGTATTACTGCGTAAGCCTTGTTCTTCATCAACAGTTGAAGTTTCCACAAAATCATAATCAGTAGTGAGATTAATATACTCACGTATTTGTGGCTCCATTGCATGTCCGTATTGTGTGTATTCGTTACCTTTAAAATCTGATTTGGTAATACCCATCTTTTCACTTGCTAGTTCAAACTGTGTTTTGAATTTACTTATTCCTAAAATGACTGGTGTATCTGAACCACCTACATATTTATGTCTACATTCTGTTACGTTTGGTTCATTGCGTTGAAGTAAGTTGCTCATACTTCAATAACTCCGTTCCATTGTTTGAGTTGTTCAAAGAAACTTGCTTCAGGATCATTCATACGGTCACTAGTCATAATCCAATCATTTAAATCTTTTGGGTTAAGATTATTTTTCGTGAGTCTTCTACTTACTGAAAATTGACTGTTAACATCAGATAAATATGCTGTATAATCATTAATGTATTTAATGATTGTTAACTTGTAACTGTTGTCACCGACCTGTATATGTTTGTTTTCAATCATTGTTTTATTGTATTGGTTCATTTTCCAATCTCCTTCCTAAACAATTCTTCTGTAAAATCTTCTTTTCTTTCTAGTGCTGCATAAACAGCTTCTTCGATAGTTCCTTTTGCCATATATTCATATACTGTTACCTTTTTTGTCTGGCCATTTCTGTATGCCCTACCTAATGCCTGGACGTGATTCTGATATGAATACGTTGGTGTATAAATAATGACTAAATTTGCATATTGTAGTTCAATCCCAGCTGACCCTGCTTGAAATTGTACAATCGTGACACTGTTCTTTAAGTCATCCCATTCATCTACATTTGGAATTTCTGACTTTTGGCCACTTACTTCATAAACCTTCTTTTTTAGCTTTTTCATAACTTTAATTAGTTCTTCTTTTTCCTTTGTGAAATTATAGAAGATGATAATATTTTCGTCTGTACCTTCTGCCAACATTTCAGTGTATTTAAGTTTGTCTTTTTGGTTAGCATAGAATCGTAAACCATGTTGTAGTTTTTGGTTTGTATCATAAAGTTCTAAATCCCCATCAACTTCTAAAACACGATCTTTGTGAACCTTGTTATATTCAGTTGATTTCTTGAATGTTATTTTTTCATGATAGATACCAGGTAGATCAAGACATTCTTCTTTTGGTAAACTCACACTAAAAGATTGATAGATTTTGTTAAGCTTGTCCTTTTCTGTAAAATCGACAACTGCTTTAAATCTTCTTTGGCCAAAAAACTTATCTTCATATATTGCATGCTTCTTTAGAAACTGTGTTTTGTTTTTGTAATGACCAAACATAATCATGTAAGCAATCGTATCTTCCCATCCATTAGATGAAGGTGTAGCACTTAACAATAGAAAATTTGTACTTGCTTGTGACAATTTAATACCAGCTTTTCCTCTTTGTGAAGTTGGGTTTTTGATATAGTGGCACTCATCATAAACAACAAACCAACCTTCATACTCTTTCCAACGTCTAGCAAGCACACCGTAAGATAAACTTTCATATTCAATGTCGATTCCGTAATGTTTAGATACAAACTCAATCTCACGATCCCAACCGCCTTCAGATATCTTTTGTGGTGGTGCGACTATAAGTAATGGCTCACCGTTTGAGTGCCTAATATAATGATGTATGGCCATCATGGTTTTGCCTGTTCCTGTGTCCGCTGCAATTAGATAGTTTGCTTCAATTTCATTCAATAAATTTTTCTGAAAATCATATAACACCGAATTTCTTAAGATTTTCCTTCGCTTCTTCGAGACTGTAAGCGACAAATGCAGCACCCCCAGCCTTTTTAATTAATTCAATATGTGCTGCTTGTAATGCACTGACTCGTCCACCAGGTTGTTTTACTTCGATTCCTACGAATCTACCATTTACACAGGCTGTTATATCTGGTGTTCCAGCACGACTATAAATAGAACCATGATTCTTAATATGATAAGCACCTAGTGAATCTAAATATCGTTGGATTGAATTTTCTATTCTTTTTTCACTCAACGTTTACCACCGAACATTAATTCAATGTCCGATTGTTTTGCCTTACGTGCCTTCAATGTTTGTTTTGGTTCTTTATAAAAGTATTCTTCCAACTGTTCTGATGATAATTTTTGTTCCTCTACTAATTCAGCGACACCAACATAATTAAGTTCCTTCTGTGTTCTATTCGTATCATCAGCAAGTTTTGCTTTATCAAACTTATTCGTATCAGTGTTTCTTACTGTTAAAATATGAGGAACATTATCTTTATAAGCTAGTACATTTCCATGCGCTAAAATATGCTTAATAATCTTATCTTCTTTCTTATCAATCGTATCTTTCATGCGTTTACGTTTCGTTTTCAATTCTTCCATTTCGTTATATAAACCATTAATTTCTGATTGCTTCATATGAGTGTTTACATTTACATCCATTGGTTAAAAATGCTCCTTTCGTGTTACAATATCCGTATAGTATATTTTTTAGTGCTCGTGATTGGTTTGCAGACCGTCACGAGTTTTTTCTGTAGATAATTAATACTTCAGACGTCCACTCGTCATATGTTGCAGCAGATGCCAATTTAATGTCTATCACTTGAACATGTGGATGTTCTTCCAACCAATTATTTATTAAAGAAGACATGTGCCCATCGCAAATAATGTGTTCAACACCAATCGATCTTGCTACACCTAATTCCAATTACTTCTCCCCTTTCAAATAATCGATAACTGAATTAATTTCATGAACATTTTCAAGACTAACAGTGCCCCGAAGTTTTTCTAGCGTTTCAATTAACTCCTGTTTTTCCCTCACGTCTTCATAAGACTGTAAAACTAACTTGTTACCATCCATAAACATTTCCATTGCATGACCTGATTCCCAGCCTTGTGACTTTCTAACTTCTTTTGGGATAACCACTCTACCAAGATCATCAATTTTTCTAACGATTCCTAATGCCTTCATCTGTTCCACCCCCTTTCAAATTAAATTACCAACCGATAAACTAGCTATACAAATAGTTGCCAACCATACTATTAACTTTGAATATCCCGTTTCACTTTTATTAAAAGAATGTATTAAAGCAACACCTAACCAAAATACGATAATCAATGAATATAAAAGGTCCATTTATTTCACCTCCTTCAAAAGAAATTAACAATACAGACTAGGATAATTAAGATAAACGTTGCGAACGATAGTGATGATGCTGTAAACAACAATACTGGTAACTTATCTTTGTGATTCACTAAATTCACTTCCTTTCAATTTGCTACAGCTTCCATAGATGCTAAATACATTCGAAAAGCATATCTATCTTTGTTGATATCAAATCCGTTATCAATATCATCAGCAAATTTATCTAGACGTTTTATTTTGAACGACTGACCAGCTCCAATAATTTGATTAAAGCGCTCTGTCAGTTGTCTCATTTCTCCGAACGTCATAATGTCTCGAGTGTATAAAGGTCTTAACTCGATTAAATTCTGATCAAACTCACACTCGGTTGTGTGAATCTCTGTAAAACATTTTGTAAACCTTTTACCATATACACCTTGCATTTCTTCAATCGCTTCATCTCTCGAAGTTGCATAAATAGGTTGAACGAATTTTCCCTTTCTGTGACTTGCAGTAAAAGTAAAATAATATTTATTCATTGTGCATGCTCCTTAGTTAAATTCTCTAGCGCCTGTCAACGCGTATTTTTTAATTACCATTCATCCATAATTAGTTTCATTGCTTCTAAAGATTGTTCATAAAACCAGTAACGCTTCCCTTTTTCAACCCGTCTTTCTAATAACTTCATTCGAGGGTCATGCAAGAACTCATTTTCTAAAAATGACTTACTCATACACGTTTGTCTTACCATTTCGTTTATATCCCAAGTGAAAAGTGTTTTATGGATGCTTTCATCGATTTTTTCATTAATGTAATCTCTAATCTTTTTGTGATTTACATCAACCTTGACCTCTGCTAGTGGCATTTAATCACCTCTTTTTATACCTAGTATTTCTTGTACATTTTTTAAATGTTCTTTTGCTTTTTTCCCTGCACGTTTCCCTAATAAAATATCTGATAAGTACGCTTGTGTGATTCCTAAACTCTCAGCTAAATCTGTTTGAGTCATGCCTACCTCACGCAACTTAGCACGTACTCTTATGCTAAATTCTTCATGCGACATAAGTTTTACTCCTTCCATTTACAAATTTATAAGCTATAAAATCAGCTAAAGTCATTGACAAATAGTATCCAATAAGATACTATAAAACCATAGCTAAATAAGACTATTAAAAGCCTTTAACAATACATTCTACCGTTCCCCAACGAAAAACTGTATTTTGATAGGTCGTATTTTTTATTGTCTTTTATAGCTGATTAAATAGCTTATGAATATACAATAATACAAACGGATACTAATGTCAATGATAAATTATCCAAAAGTATAATTATTTTTTCATAAGACTTTTGAAAGGTTGATATTATGCTATTCGATAGGATAAAAAAATTATCACAAGAACAAGGACAAAGTTTAAAAACTGTATCTAAAAACCTAGGATTGAGTGAAAATGCTATATATAAATGGAAAAACCAAAATCCAAATAGTGAAGTATTAAACGATTTGGCAGACTATTTCAACGTATCTGTAGACTACCTACTTGGTCGTACAGACAAGAAACGCTACTACGATCTAACTGAAAAAGATGAGCGTGATATTGAAAAACAACTAGAAGATATGATTAATAATGTGGAAAGTGATTCAGGATTTGCTGCATTTGACGGAAGTACATTAGATGAACTAGATGAAGAAAATAGAGAAATTATGATTGCATCTTTAAAGAATGCGTTGAGAATGCATAAACGTTTAGCTAAAAAGAAATTCACTCCTAAAAAACACAGATAAGGGAATGGTTCCGTGACAATAAAAAAGAAGGTGGGTCAATTAGTCAAAAAACATGGCACAAACAATCCTTTCGAACTCGCTAGGGCAATGGATATTCCGGTAGTATTTGAACCCTTGGGCGATTCATTAGGTTATTTCAGTAGGTTCAATCGAACATCCATTATCCATATAAATGAATCATTGCCCTATGAAAAACAATTATCTACTTGTGCCCATGAATTAGGACATGTAGTACTTCATCCATACACAAATTCGGCTTTCCTAAAGGAAAATACTCATTTCCCTATTAGTGAAATCGAAAAAGAGGCTAATGAATTTATGTTAGAACTCTTATTTAATAAAAGTTGTGAAATAATTACACTTAATGAAACGACTGAACAATACGGGATACCTGAACAATTAATAATGAAAAATTTTTACCCATAAAAAGAACATTTGTACCCTTTGAAGGAGGTGATACCAACCGCATCCCCTAGAAAAGCGCCTGTCAACGCAATAAGGGATGATAAAATTGAAATTATATAAAACTGAAACAGATAAAGAGTTGTTTTATTACTTTAATGCAAAAAAAGAAAAGATGTACATGTATCGTCACAGATATTATGATTCACTAGGTAAACGCAGGGAAAAATCCAAGCAAGCGTTTAAAAGCGAAAAAGAAGCCTATAGGAAGCTTTTAGAGATAAAGAGTAGTATTTTAAATGGTGATGTTAAAAAGGTCGAAAATGAAGATATTAGGATATCAGAATGGCTTGATATCTGGTTTGAAACTAAAAGTGCAAGTTGGGCTATATCTACACGAAAAGACCGTAAACGACATATTGAAAATATTTTAAAGCCGTTATTGGGAAAATATAAACTTGCAAAATTAGATGACATGACATATGAGAGGGTATTTATTAACAAGCTTTTACAAAACTATGCTATCAGTTCCGTCAAAATGTATCATAAGTTATTTAGGATAGCCGTAAACGCTGCTGTTAAAAACAAGCGACTCTCTGAAAATAACTTTGATCATATAATAATTCCTGATAAAACTATAAAAGCAGAAAACTTTCTTAATCAATCCGATTTAACCACTATATTAACTGCAGCTCAAGATGTTTTAAACATAACGAATTATTCTATGCTTTTGCTTCTAGCGAATACTGGAATGAGGAAAGGTGAAGCACTCGGATTACAATGGCAAAACATCGATCTTGAGAATAATACAATAAAAATAGAGCGCACCCGCGATACTGATGGGGCACGCTCACCGAAAACTTTAAATAGTTATCGAATGATTCACGTAGATGATATCACAATTTCACAATTAAAGAAATATCGTTCTTGGTGTAAAAGAAAGTTACTCACGTATGGAAAACTCCTAAATGATGATGAATTTGTGTTTATATCTTATACAAGAGCAATTCCGGTTGGCAATATGACGATTAACAAATCTTTAAATAAAGTAATAGAAAAAACAGGCATTAAAAGAATCACTGTACACGGTTTGAGACATACACATGCTACTATTTTATTAAATAAAAAAGTATCTGTAGCAACAGTTGCAAAACGTCTTGGCAATACTGCCGCTGAGATAAATAGAACTTACGGTCACTCAGATGATGTTGCAGATTTACATGCAGTAGAAGTTTTTTCAAACACGATAAATGCTTAAATGGGGGTGCTTTTGGGGGCGCTTCTTTAAAAGAAAGCCCCCAAGCCTTGATATTACTGACTTCTTGCACACCAATCAACATTACTAAAAGTAATATATAACACCATGTGTAATAATGCAAGTAGCAAAGTGTGATTTATATCTAATCAAATCGTTGTTCTCCTGTTTCATCTTCTAATTGCTCTTGCAAGCCTTGATATGCTGG
>Ga0079225_10000948_pt1 | contig 16063 bp, 17 predicted proteins | sample Poulit2012_FD_76344 | JGI IMG/M metagenome (GOLD analysis project Ga0079225, IMG submission 76344) | Agricultural soil microbial communities from Georgia to study Nitrogen management - Poultry litter 2012 | ecosystem: Environmental > Terrestrial > Soil > Agricultural land | place: USA: Georgia... | reverse complement strand
TGGCCGTGTTCCTCTGCGATGGTACCGCCAGAACGGCTAACTCAAGGCCACGGGGCAACGCCTTTACTGTTTATTTAGAGTTTTTTGAGTTTACGCATTATCAAAATCGAGGGACTCCTCGATTTCGGTAATCACGCTCTCGCTGAGATCCGCGCCCTTAACGGCCGCGACCGTGGTGCGATATTTGGCATCTTCCACCGCCCAAATCACGCCCGATCCGGTTTGATCGTCGGCGGACTTATAGGTGAAGTCAACGCGACGAATTCGCGGACCATCCTCATCCTCTGGCTCGATCCACCGTGCCCCATCCGAAACGAAGCCGGGGAAACCACCAAAGTAGGTGTCAGAAACCAGACGACCGGCAGCGACGGCGGCGCCATCGGGGCCGTATTCTCCATTTACCAGCAGAAGGCCCGCTTCTTCATCTTCTAGGTCCGCCATCCACGCTGTGGTCCAACCCTCGACAGACCAGGTGTCATCCGCGGCACTATCGGAGGATTCCCAACCAGCAGGAACCGCAAATTCCAGCCAGCCTTCCTTGGTTAAATTTGCAGATCCCACTTCCGCGCCCTCTCCGTTTTTGCTGTCATCTGCGCCGCCGCACGCGGCGGTGAACAACAGCGCGGCCGTTAGAAACGCAATGCCTACTTTTCGCACAATAACCTCGTCTGTCAGTTTAAATTAGCCATCAGGCGATAAGTAACGAATATGCGGCTCATTTACTCATGCACCCAATTCACCGGTACCTGAGTCGGTTCCAGCCCTATTAGTTCGATGTCCACATTTTCTACATCCGAATGAAGGGGTGGGTAGATTCCGTAAAACCACTGGTCTTTAGGGGTGAAATCAAACGGCTTAATCGAGCATAAGCACTGCGTTGCGGATGAATCTGGAATTTGTGCATAGAGCGGATAGAGCCGCACATTTTCTATTTCATCATCGATTAGCGCAACGCCGTCTATATAATCGCTCGCAATCGAGGCGCTCAACTCTTGCAAAGTCTGCATGTTTTGCTTTTTACCGTTTGCTGACCGAAGCGAATACCGCACAACAGTTTTGTCGGTATAAGCGTCAACAGCCGCGAATTGTGCCGTGACTTCTGGTGAGTTCGGTCCGTCCGATGCGATCCTCCCGGTTGTCTCCGCGGCTACCTCCGGGCTTATCATTTCAGCACCCGAGGCCCGGTCGGGTTGCTCTCCAGGCGAGAGGGAGACTGGATCCACACCGGCCAAGATGGCCGCGGCGATCTCGTCAGCGGTTAGGGGTTTGGCCTCTGGCGATTCGCTTCCATTGGGATCATCAGACTCCTGTGTATTTCCCCCGTTCAGTTCATCGGACGCGTCGGACGAGCACGCGCTTGCCCCGAGAACGACGGTAATAACCGTGCTGGTGGCTATAAAAACAAGTCTCAACTTCTTCACTGGGCTTCCACCACTTGATAAGTAATCTCAACACGACGGTTTTGCGCACGACCCTCTTCATCACTGTTCGAAGCAATAGGATCGTTTTCACCTTTTCCGATCGCCTTGAACGTAACGTCGGCGTTGACAACCGCGTTTTTCAAATACTTCTGAACGGATTCCGCGCGTCGTTCAGAAAGTTTTTGGTTGTGATCTGCGCCGCCCACGCTGTCTGTGTGGCCGACGATAAGGATTTCTCCGGTTCCGCGATTGGAAATATCCTCGGCAATACCGTTTAGTCGCTCCTTGGCCTTCGCCGAGATATCCCATTTATCAATCGCGAACACCACATTCGCGTCGAGGTCCACGTGAACTTCGTCAGCGACCTCGTCGATACTGGCGGTCCCCTCAATATCCTTAAATCGTTGGCCAATTTTTCGCGTGAAGGCATCCGCATCAAATTTTTGTAAGTCACTCTCAGACGGAAGTTCTGGCCAGCCTTCGCCCAGCAGGGCCCCGGGGTCAGCGGCAATAGGAGTCAGCGCACCTTCACCCACCTGCGCATCGATTACGAATCCACTGACAGAAAAGATCACCTGTACGAGTTCCGCATCCGCATCGAGTTCGGGAAACGTTGCGAAGCCGGTAACTAACTCGCCCTCTTTCGCTTTAAGATCAGCCGTACGCGTTACGGTGTCCCCGCCCTTTTCATATACCGGAAGATACAATTTGCCGTTTTTAAGATCTGCTAAATAAATTTCACCGGTCACATCCGAGTAAAGCCCGGGCCAAGCTCTAAATGATCGATTACCTCGAAAATCTTTACCAGATCCGGGCGGCGTCCCCAGGGAATAATAAAGGGCTGTACCGCCCGGAACGCGCTGAACAGCGTGAACAGCGCCACGGATCAGTGTCTCTTCAGTCTGGTTGTTTTGAAAATGCTCAAAAGTTCCTGCGACGGGTATCTCGTCTTCTGCTGCCTTCTCAGTATCAAGCGCGGCGAATCCCGTGAGCATCAATAACGATAAACAAGCTACGGCAACGCTGGATCTGCGAAAACGTATCGTAGATGATCGTTTTGATCGCGAATGGTGCTCTCTCATGCAATTGATGCTTTCTTATCCAAGAAGGTATAGCAAAAAGTCTATTTACTCAGCGTGGGTTTTAATCGCAGCCTCTGCGATAGTTTGTTGCGATTGAGTTAGCCCGCATCGCTGAGTACTACGTCAACGTTCCAGTTCGAAAGGCCGTTCGGCAGTTCGAAGGGTTCTTCCTCCGGTTCTTCCTCGTCTTCTTCCGAATCTTCTGGATCGGGTTCCTCATCGGGTTCGGGTGGAGCCGTTGTCACGCATACGCCGTTGATCTTGTAACCGAGGACCCCCCAACTGTTGCACAGGCCCGAACGGAACAGCAGCGCGCTCTCGGCCATTGAGCGGATTTCTTTCCCATCCGCAGCGCCGGGATCATTATGTTGCACGTTTACCCGCACGGATGCGTGTTGCTGATCCACCTGCAAGTCGACCAAATGCGCATCATTACGCTGCGCATATTCCGCGGCCGCCGCTTGCATCTCGGAATACGGCAGGCCGGTTGCTATTGAAGAGCCCGCTAAGCCCCAAAACGCGGAGGAGTCCGCGGAGGCTAGCGCGGTCGTGAACTTGCCGTGCAGCGTGTCTTTCCAGACTTTTCCGGCGGCGAGCGCCGCCGCATCGGCGGCCGTATCGGCGCTGCGGCGGTTATTGGTAGCTCCGCCCATAATCACAATTACCGCGAGCGCTCCAGCGACCAGAAAAGCAACTGTCGGAACCAAAAACATCGCGGCAGCGCCACGGTCAGACCCCACGGTGAAACGTAGAGGCATACTCGGTACTTCCTCCTTCGCCTGCCCAGGATTGACGGCGAGTGCACCCATAAGCGAAAAAACGATCCATTGCCCAAGCGCGAGCAGGTACTGCCAATTCCAAGACCAACCCCCGAATGCCGCATCTACTCCAATGGTCAGCAACATCTGAATTGACCAGCTCAATACAGCGGCGACTAGGATCGAGTGCACCACGTGACGCCGACTTTCGAGCCCCCATTTACTGCGAATCCACCGTGCTGTGATCGCGCCGATGAATCCCAAGCGCAGCGCAGTTAACAGGTACGCGGTCGCCTCTAAAATTACGGGATCTAAAGCCTGAATCGCAGACTCAAACGGCGGTAGCACCAGGGCATATAAAACAAAGTATGAAGCCAGGTCAATGCCGACGAATCCCCAAATCGGACGCCAATACATCCCTCTACCCATGTTTATTCAATTCGCAGTGTGCGCATAGCGCGTAGTTCTTGAGAGTCTTCTAACTCACCGGGATCCGTTTCAATTGAGATGCTGACGAGCAGATCCTCGTGCGCGATTATTGAGGTCAGTGATTCGCGCTCGACGTCGGCGCCGTCAACAGGCACATTTAACATCGCGCTAACTGCCGCGCCCTGCCCCAATTCGGGCCAGTTTAAAACACTCTTCTCGATTTCAGACCCGATACCGTTAGTAACGAGGGCATTTTCTAGCGCAAGCGCGCTGAACTCCGCATTCTTTATATCGGCTTCGGGGATGTTCTCAACGGTCAAAATGATCGAGGCCCGTTCCGCATCTGGCAACGCGAACGACACCTGCGTCACGTCTCCAACGTCCTTCCCGCCAATCGTCTCTTGCATCACTTCCAACTGGCGCGGAACTTGCAGCGAGACTCCGTGAACCTCGTACTCCTCCGTATCGTCCAGTTCAGAAAGCGACTCCATTGCAACGGGTGTATCCGGTAGTGCCTTTGTCGGCTCCATATCTTCACTTTCGCTGTTTGAGCACGCGCTAAGAACCAGCAGAGCGCTCAAACTGATCACGCTCAGTTTTTTCAGTCGAAGCATGCTTCCCAAGTCTTCCATCCGTCCGGTGTCCAGTATTGAGCGTCCAGCACTTCGGTCTCTGTTGAGCTGGAGTCGACCCCAAAGCCCGCTCCTTTGACGCCCGGCAGTTCGCCGGCAAGTGCAAAGTTAAAGATATTTGACGAATCAACGTTTAATTCTTCGTAGGTCCTGTCTCCAATTTGCTCCACCTGACGATCCAAGTAGTCCGCAGCTTCCTGCGGTGAATCAAAGGAACTGGGTACATATGGACCACCGCCGCCGGATATGACTCGAAGCGCGTCTTCAACTTGAGCACGGTTTGCGTCAGTAACCGGGATCTCAGTTTGCATCCGGTATGCGTTTCCTGTGGGGCTGCCATCACGGTCGATACCGTGGTTCTCACGGATCTTATCGGTATCTCGCATGCCCGAGTCGATTACGGAGACCCTCGATAGGTTCCCATCGGCATCGACAGTGGTTTCAAGGATGCTGCTGGCGGATCTTTCCCCACTGTGGCCATCGCCCCAGTTCGGGTCGCTCTCGGAAAATCCTACGTGTACCTGCCCCTCAATACTTCCTGAAATGTCACTGTAAGTAGTGGTTTCTCCGGTGTCGTGGTCCTGTCTAATGCCCACGATTACTGACCCTTCAGCTTCGGCGGATCCACCTGAAACAATTCCACTCGCGTGCGCTTCGCCGTACCCTTCAACTCCCCCGTAATAATAGGAAACGTTCGACGAACTCGGCGGCTCGTAGCCCTTAATTTTGTTTATTATCCAGTTAATGCCCTTGCCGCCCCATTCAAATAGCGGCTGGAGCGGTGTGCCGGTTGTCGCGAGCGAAAAACCGTCTGCGACAGATTGCCGGCCAACATAGGCGACAAAATCTTCAGCATCGGATTGGCTGTTAAAAACATACTCTTCGCCGTTCCCCCCGGTAAGGCCCCCGCCCCCGCTGGCTCCTATCCCGTATCCGGCTTCGTACTCCCCTACCCCCATCGAGATATCAAATCCACCTGTGCCGGCTGAAACGCCAATACCACCGTCATCGAGCACCTCAACGACAAAAGTACCGTCACTCATTTCGCGCGTGGTCACGGCCCGGCTACGGTCTCCATCAACAAATGACACGCTGACGTTGAATCCGCCCTCTACCGTGGTGGACCCGCGTTCACAGGTGCGCGCAGGTGGCGGCTTCTCTTCCTGCGCTATTGGCGCAGCAGGACACGAAGTCCCAACCGCCTCACAGAGCTTCTCAGCAATTTTGCTACCAACGGGAGTGGCTGTCAGGACGAGGCCGATGATGAGTAACGCGACGAAAAAAATGATTCCGAGGTACTCGAGCGTCCCCGCGCCGGCATCTTTGCCGCCCTGGCGCAATCTGGCACGTAAGCTATGCATTTTCTTTCCTGAGTTTTTTTGTTTCGGCGGTCATTCTTTCAATACGCCCCAGGCCGAAACGGCGCAATTATCCCGTTGTCACTTATCTGAAGATGGGGCAGCCGGTTCTTGACCGGCCACCCCATACATTCAGAAGCTATTTGTCAGTGGTGTATTACTCACCAATGTTTTCGACGGCTTCGGTGATCTTGCCACCGATGGCATTACCGATATCCTCGCCGAACGTTACGAGAACAAGAATGATCGCGCCTACCACTAGGATAATTCCGACGTATTCCACTGCGCCCTGACCAGCTTCACGGTTTGCCTGAACGCGTCCGTATGCGCCAGCAATGAATCCCGTGATGGCCAACTTGGTTGCGAGGGCCTTTTCATTCAGTGTGTTGAACATTTTCTCTCCTAAAACCACCGCCCGCGGTTTGAGACTGCCACGGACGTCTTGTTGTCGATTACGAGATAAACATTACGAGCGCCCGGGGCCCAGTTTCTAGAAACCCAGGACCCATTTTGGGCCCAAATTGCTTATGGGACCATGGGCCTATCGCGCAGCCACAGTGCGATGGCCTGCGCGCGCGTCGTGACGTTCAATTTGCTAAAAATTCTGTTGATGTGGTTCTTAACGGTTTTCTCGCTTAGGAAAAGTTGCGCAGCGATCTCTTGATTACCCATGCCCTGCGCAATGGATTCCATCACTTCGCACTCGCGCGCTGTTAACGTATTTTCGCTGTTTGGTGCCGAGATTTGCGTCTTTTTATTTTCCCCCGCGAAGGCCGTCAGCGGGAGGCCCGCTGTTATCGTTCCACCCGCGATACACGTCGCGAGCCCACTGACAATCGCACTCGGATCCAAAGAGCCGTGGACTATATAGCCACTTGCACCGTTTTGCATGGCGCGCGCGATGGTCGCGGAATCGTCCTCGTTCGTGAGCATCACGACCGGGCACAGCGGCACTAGTTGCTCGAGAGCATCCAGGCCGTCCATAACGGGCATCGAAACATCAAGAATCGTGATGTCGACTTCCTCACGCGCCGCAACCGCAATTGCTTCTTGGCCGTTTTCGGCTTCAAAAACCTGGCCGATGGAATCTTGCATCTCTAGAGAGACTCGCAGGCCCATCCGGATCAACTTGTTGTCGTCTACGATTAAAACCTTCATATTTAATGGACCTCGCTAACAGGGATTTCCACGCGCGCATGCGTGCCGACTTTTGCGGCGGGTTCCAGGAGCAAACGCCCCGAATAGGAACCAAGCCGCTCACGAATTCCTTTCAACCCGAAACCGGCCTCATTTTTGCCCCCAGCCAGCCCGATTCCGTCGTCTTCAACGCTGAGAACATAGGTTTCGTCTCGCCGCTCAGCCGACACTTCCACCCGCGATGCATCCGCATGTTTACGCACGTTCTCCAATAACTCGCGGGCGATTAAGTACAGAGCATTTTCCGCTGCCGGGGGTAAGTCATCTATTGCGTCGCTCACGTTTTCATTCACTTCGATCGCAAATTTTTGCGACCATTCCCCGCATAGCGCACGCAGTTTTTCACTCAGAGCGACATCGCTTTCGCGCAGTTCCGCTAGCGCGGCGCGAGTATCAAGGTGGGCTGTCTGGCAAGCTTTTTCGATTGCGGCGGCAATTTGAAGTGTGCCCTCGTCAACGCCGTGCTGCACGAGTTTCGTTTGCAAGGTCGTGGTCAGCATTAGCGTGCCGGCCAAATCGCCCGCAACGGTGTCGTGGATATCGCGAGCGATCCGCGTGCGCTCTCGAAATTTGATTTGTTCTTGCTCTAGCTCCAGCATCTGGCGGCGGGCAGCAGCGTTAGACCGCAAGCCCCTTCCAAGAGCGTTACCTGCCAGCGTAAAGACGGGGATGATGATCGCTACCGTCATAGTTATTGCCCAGTGGGTTGCAACTTCCGTGAACGGAGCCGCCGCAAGGAAAGTCATGCCGACTACTGCTGACATGCCTAGGGCCAGCATGATTTGAACGATTGTGCCGTAGAGGGCCGCGGTGGCTATCGCGTAAAGATAAATAAATTGATTGCCGCCATTGACGGCAATCAAGATCGCCGTGTAGGCCATGTCGCATGCCAGTAGGATTCCCGATGTTGAGATCTTTTCCCCCAGGGTGTTCCAAGTCCGGGTAGGAAAATACGACAGCGGTAAGGCAAGAATGATGATTAAAATACTGGTGAGCCGCGAAGCGTCAGAAGCTGTCAGCAGGGCAATTAGTGCAAGCGCCGCCGTCACGAGGCGAACAAGGCACAGAAGCCGAACAATATAAGCGATGGCGAGCGTGTCGTCTGATGCAGCGGCGGTCATTAAAACAACCCCTCAAATAAATCCGCATTGCTAAGTATTAGCGCGGATCCGATAAGGATCAGTGCCGCCGGAAGAATGGTCAAAGTTACCACCATTGACACTTTTGGAGCAGCTTTTGCGGCCGCGACCTTCAACGCCTGAGCGTGCTCGCGGCGCGCGTCCTTTGAAATGTCTTTGAGCGCGTCTTGGAGCGGAACACCCAGTTCTTCCGCCTGCATGAGTGCCGTTACGACGCTCGCTACCGCTTCGGACTGATTTCGATCTCTTAAGCCAAGAAGCGCGTCGCGGCGGGAGACTCCCACCTGCATCTCGTCTAAAACGGTCTGCATTTCTTCGCCCATGGGGCCCGAATGATGCTCAGAGATCCGCTGCACCGCCTGACGGAATGACAAACCAGCGGCCACCGTCACACCCAAAACATCAAGAAAATCGGGTAAGTCCCGCTCGATTTCTTTTTGGCGCTTAGCGCCGGTTGTGTGGAGCCACAGACGCATCCAAGCAACAAATACAACACCGACAAAAACCCCAAACAGAGGCTGTCCCATAAATGCCGCTATGAGGAAAACCGCAATAGCCAGGACGATAAAACCGGTCTGTCTGCGGATATAAGACATCACCGTGATGCCGTCGGGCTGGCCCGCACTGCGAATCACTAGGTCAAGTTTACGCAGGCGCACCGGACCGTACACCCGCAGCGCAACGCCCATAAATCTGGCGCCCAACCGATCAAGAACATCGCCAAATCCTTTTTGATCATCGGTTTCTTCGGGCGTCGTAGCGAAACTTGCCGCGACGGTCTCCAATCCGGTGCTGCGCATGAGGCGAACACTGACCACAACCAAAACCAGCAGGGCGGCGCTTGCCGCTGGAATCCACAGCAAACTCATCAGGTATCCAAATCTGTGAGGCGGCGGATAAGAAAAAAACCAACTAAAAACATCGATCCGGCGACTATGAGGACGATTTGTCCGATCAGCGTGCCAACCAGTGTGTCAATTGCGCCTGGGCTTACGACGTTCATCAACAAAATTGATGCCAGCCCGATCATGATTACGGCGTATCCAGAAAATGAAGCGCCCATCATCGTCGATTTCACGTCCCGAGTCAGTTGCTTTCGGTCGTCCAGCGTCTCCGCAATATTGCTAAGTGCCGATACCAGGGCGCCGCCTGCACGGGACTGAATTATGAGGGTTTGAATTAGAACCCGCAGTTCCCGCGAAGGAAGTCGAAGCGAGAGATTCTCAAGCGCCGTAGCCAGCGGTAGACCAAATTCCACCTCGGATTTCACGATCCGCAATTCCGTTGCGCTAGGTTCATTCATTTCAGTCGACGCTAGAGCGATGGAACGCTGGATCCCAAGACCCGCGGAGGCACCATTGGCAAGCAGACGAGCTAATTCGGGAAGCTGCAAAATAAAACGCTCGACCCGCGCTCTGCGGCGTCGCTCAATCCACTGCTTTACAACTCCCAACAGGGCTATCGCGATCACGACAGATCCGATAGTTCCGGCTAGGGGCTGCAAAACGATTCCTACTATTAGGGCGCCACTAAATACCTGCAACGCAAATAGAACCGGGGAAATACCACCCAGGCCGGCTCCGGCGAGTGACGAGGAGAACCGCTCCCCCCATCCGGTCTTGCGCAGCGCCCGATCGAGCCGATCGAACGATATTTTGCGCAACCGGGCATTGTGGTCGGCGGCTCCCAGCATCTGCTGTCGGTAGTGCCGATTGTCTTGCAGAACGGCAAACGTTATTACCGCTAGGCCAAGAGTCATAATCAGTAGAAGCGATATTAAGGATGGCGTCACGTCGCCTCCTGCGTTTTCGGCACTGTTTCCCCGGCTGCTTGGAGCCGCTGGGCTAGGTCATCTGGGAGTGAGTGGTAGACAAACTCACCCTTAACAACCCGATCAGGTCCGAGTGGTTCCGGCTTGAAGGTCATGATCGGTTCGATCTGATAATCCTGTTGCCGGGTGGAGGTAATTGCGACCACTTCGCTGACCCTGCGCGTGCCGTCTACCGCTCGCTGCAGGTGAACTACAACATCGATCGCACCATTAATTTGGTCACGAAGCGTAAGCACCGGCAGCGATAATTCGCTCATAGTTGCTAGCGTTTCCAACCGGCCCAATGCGTCGATCGCGCTATTTGCGTGAACCGTTGCTAGCGAACCCTCATGGCCGGTATTCATGGCCTGCAGCATGTCGAGGGTCTCGCCGCCACGCACTTCGCCAACGACAATGCGATCGGGGCGCATGCGCAGCGCGTTACGCACCAGATCCCGGATTGTTATCTCGCCCTCACCCTCAACGTTTGCGGGGCGCGACTCGAGGCGAACAACGTGCTCCTGCTGCAGGGACAGTTCCGCAGAGTCTTCGATCGTTACGATTCGATCTTCCGCCGGTAGCAAGCCCGAAAGTGCATTGAGGAAAGTCGTTTTACCCGTTCCGGTACCGCCGGAGATTACGAGGTTGCAGCGCGCCTTAATGAAGCTGCCCAAGAGCAGGGCCGTTCGCTCATCGAGACTGCCCATCGAGACCAATTCCCCGAGCCGATAGGGGCGCGGGAAGCGACGGATCGTCAGCGTCGGACCGTCCAGGGCGAGCGGGGGAATAATTACGTTGACGCGTTCACCGCTTGGAAGTCGCGCATCAACCATCGGCGAGGATTCATCGACGCGCCGGTTGACCGTAGAAACGATTCGGTCAATCGTCTGCATCAAGTGTTCGGTCGATGAAAAAGTCGTTGCAATACGTTCGATCCGACCGCGGCGCTCCACAAAAATATCGTTCGGGCCGTTGACCATGATTTCTGTGATGGACTCATCGGCCAGCAACGGTTCTAAAACGCCAAGGCCGAGTGCCTCATCAACCACTCGCCGGATCAGGGCCGCGCGCTCCCGAGCAACGAGTACGGGACCCTCGGCAGCGATGAGGTGCGAAAGAACGCGTTCCAAACGGGCGCGTCTTTGTGTTGGGCTCAGTCCCGCCAGTTCGCCCGGATCGATTTCTTCTAACAGTCGCTCGCGGTACCGCCCGACCAGGTCGGGGCCACCCGAACGAGACTCAGATCTTTGTACGCGTTCAAGTAATGACATCGACTAGAGTCCCGGCAGTTCTGCTACGCGCTCAACGGTGATTGTTCGCTTAATGCCGGCGATCCCGATAGCGAAATCTGTTTCAACCAATACGCAGGTCCCACCACAGCTAGCTTTTGCTTGCGGACCAGTCTTTACCGACCGCAGGTTGACCCAATTGGGAAGCGATGCGGCGACGACACTGCTGGGATTAGCTCCCGCTGATTCAAAGGCGCGAGCGCCGTCTCTCGCGGCGGCCTCGGTTACTGATCCAAGTTGCGCGGCGAAAACGCCCTGGATTCCAATAATCGCCACGAGCACGAGGAGCGCAATGACGCCGAGAGTCTCAATAGAAACTGCCCCGCGCTCACGCCTCGCACCAAAAGATAGAGATCTCACTGCTGCTCCTTCCACACATCAGCAGATGCCGATGAAGTGAAGTTCAACCCGGGAATCAGCGTCGGAATATTAATGTCCACCGCCACGGATTTTTTATGAACTGAGACCTGCGCGCGCTGAGACCACCAACTATTGAGCTCATCATTTGCGGCCGCGCGAACCTGCGTCACGTTCTTGCCCGCCTGCATTGCACGCGCGGCTTGCTGCGCCGCATTATCGGCCATAAGAAACCCGGCGCCGTAAAATATCCCCTGAATACAAAGAATAAAAGCGATCAATATAAACGAGATCGCAACGGGAAGTTCAACTGCCGCCTGTCCCGCGTCCGCACTCGCGGCCGTCTTCCGCCGCTGACGCCTGGTGCCCTCACTCTTTTGGTTGTGTTTTATGCCATTAACGCCAGCATCGCCGCCCATTTGCGGTGGCAAGTGATCAACAGACTGTTGCTTCTCCGCGTCCTTTTCCACATCAGCTGCGAGCGCTTTTTGAATCGAAACGTGTGCTGGAGTTTTTACCCGAGTGATCGTCGCGGTATTCATTGCTGACTCAAAAGCGGGACCCCCATCATCAACAGTGAAAGCAACGGGGACCTCCACCACCTGCTGGGCAAGCGAGTGCTGTACCTCGCTCTTATTGGAGCGCCGGTTCAAAACAAGCTGAACACGATTCGCGGGCCGGATCGCGAGACGATCCCACATTGATAGCGTCCGCCGAGCGCCCCGCAACGCGGGCAGATCCGGGGTTGTAACAAGCAGGGCCTGATCTACCAGTTCCAAGATCACCGCTTTAGATTCATCCAGGTAAGAACCCAGATCTAAAACAGCAAAATCAAACTGATAACGCAAAGAGTTGACTATCGCCCGCGCGGCAGCGGGAGTCATCTGCTCGCCGTCTTCCCCCATTTGGGGAGCCGACATCAACCGCAAACCTCCGTCGACGTCATAGGAGGTTTCAACTAGGATCCGGCCCGACATCTCTTGAGTGAGATCGACCAGATCGACGAGGGACCGCTGCGTCGTTACGCCCGCAAATGCATCGATGTCACCGCTTTGTAAATCAAAATCAGCAATAGCCACTGAGTGCCGCTCTTTAAGCGCGTGCGCGAGCAGGAGCGACACTACAGAGGTTCCCACTCCACCCTTCGCACCGTAAACAGCAATAACTGTGCCACCGCGCCCGCCCGTGACATCCGCGGATAGGTGGTGCCGAGCGGATTTGGCCCACTCCGAAAGCGACTGGAGCCGCGAAACTATCTCGTTGAGACTAGATTCCTTGGATAAGACCGAGCGCGCGCCAGCATCCATCGCGGCCGCATACTCATCCGGTGTTGTTTCCTCGACGAGCAGCGCGATGCCAACGAGTGGGAACGTGGCACTGATTGAGCGCGCGACGCTGGCGCCTCCAGCCTTCAGCGCAGAATCGATCAGGACTACGTCGACCTCTGGATTTCGCTCAAGCGCGTCGTGCAGCCCCTCGCCGGATTCAACGGTCTGCACCACCGCAATTTCTTCAGTTTCGGCTAAGAGTTGACGCAGGCGGTCCTGTGTTTTTTCATCCTGCGTCGCCAAAATGACACTAGTGGCCACTATTGATCACTCCCAGATTCCGGTTCATCTTTCGGAATCCCCGCAAAGATCCGTTCACTATCAGAGACCCCTTCCGTATCGCCTGCTCCGCGCAGCGCCAGACGCAATTTGACCGAGAAACTTTCGATATACGCCAGGCGCACAGCGTCGGGAGCCTCGAGCGCAAAAGTCACCGGAACCCCGGTCCCCCTAGTGAAATTCCCGGCCTGGTCCGTTTCTTCTATGTCCTGGGGAAACCCGACGTCGAGTACCAGCACATCCGAAGCCCACAGTTCGGCACGCGCGGGCGAATCAGCACCCCCGTCGATGGTGGCAATGATGTCGACATGGTCACCCGGACGGACCTTTCCAGCTACGCCGGTCTCGGCATCGACGACGATCGCCACTTCGCGAAAGCCCGGTTGGATTCCGGGTCGGGGCACCGCCATTCCCTCTTGCAGAGTCGCGCCTTCAAAATAGTCAGTAGCAGCTACGAGGCCCACCACATCGTTCGGTGAGCGGACTGCCCCTTCCGGTATCCACCGCTCTGGCAAACTCACCGTGGTGAGCATGTCGGGCTCTATCGGTTCGTAGGCGCGAACATCGCGAGCTAATTGCTGGACCTCGGTCATGCTGCCTACTTTCGAGTTCACGTCGCTGACGAAACTCAAAACAGCAAAAAATACTCCGATGGCACCCAAAATGGTCAAAATCAATAAGAGGGCACCGCGACGCTGACGCGGGTTCACAGATTTCCTCCAGCAAACTCAGGTTGAGGGTTGGTAATGACATCATGAGAGTTGCCTTTGACCGGCACCTCACAAAAGAGGCAGCGCTCACCGCCGCCCAGTCGCGTGCAAGACACGCATCGCGGCGCACCCTCGCGGGCCCCCGCGTCAACTATTCCTTGCGCGAGTGCCTCCGGGTACAAGAAAAATACGGAGAGTTCGATCCAGCGCTTCGCCTCCCAGTGCGAGTCCGGTTGCGACGGAAGCATCACCACGTCATTCGGCAGCGGATCGAGCTTGTCGTCCTTCCACTGAGCCTGCGACTTCGCCGCTATCAAAAGCGGCGCTTGCAAGGTGCGCAGCTGCTTTTCTCGCGTGATCTGCTGATTAGTCCAATCCACCCGAAAACGGCTCCACGGTAGTGCGCTCAGTGCGTGGTCTAGCAGCTTCGGGTTGGGGCGCGAGATTTTTGCCACCGAAGAAACCAAAACCTGGCACTGCGAGTTCGCGGCTACTTGCGTCGCAACGAGTTCAGCCATTCCGAGGTGGTCGGCCGGAAGCAGGTCGAGTACAGCCGCATACATGAAAAATAAAGTTACCGGTGCGTCAGTCGCATAAATTCCGATTCGGCGGTTGCTCAACGCCATGCGCACACCGCGGGCGATGCGTTCACCGACGGCATCGCGAACAACGAGCAAGATATCTTCGTCCGGTGCGAGGCGTGAAATTTCTTCGAAAACGCTGTCGTAACGGGCCTGTGCGTGAACGAAACCGTGCGGTAACGATTCAGGGCTGGCTATAAACACAACCGCCATAAAAAGTAGTCCCCTAAATTTTGTATCTCGCGAGCGTACGGTAACAATGGTCAGGCCGGTTCGGTACATTAGCACACTAAGATTTGGCGTGATTCCGCCAAAAGCGAGGGTATTTTGTTAAGCAAGACGCTGTACATCTCGGGGCAAGCCGTCACTTCAATACTGATTGCGGACTCCTTCGCGACCAGGTTGCGCGGCATGCTATTTCGACGGCCTCTGCCCCCGGCGCTGCTCATCAAACCGACAAATGCGGTGCACGGAATTGGCATGACTCAGCGTTTAGACGTGGCATTTTTAGATGACCGCGGCACAGTGCTGAAGACGGCGCTCCTGTCGCCGTTTGGTTTCACGGCTTGCCGCGGGGCAACTAGCGCCATTGAGGCTCCCTGTGGCAGTTTCGCCAAGTGGGACCTCGCGGTCGGAACAGTTGCGTCTATTCGCTAATCATTCGACTGGAACGTCAATAAACCTCATCCGGTCCGGCACATCAATGGTGACTGTGTCCGTTCCTGGGTTGGGCCAAACTACCGACATCCTGAAATGGTCACCTTCGGAATAGACTCCCACCGGACGCGAATCACCGATGACGTCATAGAAATCTGAACCAAAGTCAGTCTCGCCCTTTATGTATTCAATCGGATACAAGCGAGCCTTATTTGTAGCTATTGTGAGCAAGCCCGTGCCGCTGCCTTGCATGTATCCCGACATGGAGCGCCCAAGACCTATACGCCGGCCGCCGTCGGCAAAAATATCCGTCATACTGGTCTTCTCGGTGGAGGTGGCTAGTGCTTCTATTTCTAAGACTCCGAGAAGATGGTCTTCGTCGAGTTCTGTGACCGAGACGATCGAAACGCCCGCAGCGTTACCGGAATCTCCCCCTCCGAGGTTGATCTCCAACTGCTCATGGCCGCTGACGGTGACGTCATCCGTTTCTGGGATTGCATCCGCGTCGTTTTCGACAACGCTTTCGTCGCTCTTGGCCGTGAAATTGATTTCTACGCGGCGGTTAGCAGCGCGAGCTGCCTCGCTCGTACCCTCGACTGCCGGCTGAGTTTTTCCCTTCCCCTCTGAAGTGATCTTGTAACTCTTGGGGAAATTGGCCTCAAATATTTTTTGTACGCTTGCCGCTCGGTTTTCGGACAGTTCCTGATTAAAACTTGCCGACCCCTGATCGTCGGTGTGGCCAACAAGGTGAATTTCACCGTCTTCGACCGCGAGTTCCTGGATTTCCTTCGTGGTCTCTTCAATCGCCTTCTTGGCTTTGCCGTCTAATTTGTACTCGCCGTAGTCAAACAAAACGTCAGCCGAAATTGTCCAATTGACCTGATCGTCCTCTTGGCGGACGTTTGAGAATTCGTCATAATCGGCCGAACGCACCGAGAGCTCAAAACTCTCGCTCGTTAAATCTGGGCTCACGCCCAACTCGCTTAACGTAGACGAAACCAGATCGGCGCCGTCTGATTCAACTACGGGCACATCC
>Ga0079225_10000947_pt1 | contig 16074 bp, 9 predicted proteins | sample Poulit2012_FD_76344 | JGI IMG/M metagenome (GOLD analysis project Ga0079225, IMG submission 76344) | Agricultural soil microbial communities from Georgia to study Nitrogen management - Poultry litter 2012 | ecosystem: Environmental > Terrestrial > Soil > Agricultural land | place: USA: Georgia... | reverse complement strand
GTGTAATGCAATGCCAGCGATGCTATGCCTCATGCAAATATTGCAAGGAATACACACGCAAACCATCGCCATGGCGCAAATAATTAAGGCCTTGTACAGCGGCCAATGCCCCAGAGATGGTGGTGTAATACGCCAGGTTGGCAGCTAAGGCATGGGTGCGAATAGTGCGCGAGTCGGCGATGGCGTTCCGGCGCTCTTCGACCGTGTTGATGACCATGACAATTTCATTGTTTTTGATCTTGTCAACAATGTGAGGACGGCCCTCGGTCACCTTATTCACCACCCGCACGGGCAAGCCGGCTTGCTCGATAGCAGCCGCAGTACCGCGGGTCGCCACCAAATCAAAACCCAGCTCTACCAGCTCGCGAGCGACTTGCACTGCCCGTGCCTTGTCTGCATCCCGCACACTAAGAAAAACATTGCCTGATTCGGGCAAAATGACATCGGCGGCCAGCTGTGATTTGACAAAGGCCTCGGCGAAACTGCGGCCAACCCCCATGACTTCGCCGGTGGACTTCATCTCGGGGCCCAAGATGGTGTCTACCCCCGGGAATTTGATAAAGGGGAAGACCGCCTCTTTAACCGAATAAAAACCAGGTCGGGCCATATTATTGAGCTCAAGCTCTGACATGGATTTGCCCGCCATCACCTGAGCCCCCAATTTGGCCAACTGCAGACCAGTGGCCTTGGAGACAAATGGCACCGTCCGCGAGGCACGTGGGTTGACCTCAAGAACAAAAACATCACCATTTTGGATGGCAAACTGTACGTTCATCAACCCTTTGACATTTAACGCCTTGGCCATCAATGCTGTCTGGCGCTGGATCTCTTCGACGGCCTGCGGCGACAAGGAATAAGGCGGCAAGCAGCAAGCTGAATCACCGGAATGCACCCCGGCCTGCTCGATATGTTCCATCACCCCGCCAATGTAGACCTCGGTGCCATCACAAAGACAGTCAACATCAACCTCGATGGCGTTATTCAAGAAATGATCCAGAAGCACAGGCGAATCATTGCTGACCTTGACGGCTTCGCGCATATAGCGTTCCAGTTCAGCTTGCTCATGTACGATTTCCATGGCCCGCCCGCCCAGCACATAGCTGGGGCGAACTACGATGGGATAGCCAATTTCAGCAGCCAAGGTCAGGGCTTCGGCTTCGGTACGTGCGGTGCGGTTTGGCGGTTGGCGCAAACCCAGCTTATTCAATAGTTTTTGGAAGCGCTCGCGATCTTCGGCAACGTCGATAGATTCGGGGCTGGTGCCAATAATGGGTACACCATTGGCCTCTAGTTCGCGAGCCAACTTGAGCGGTGTCTGACCGCCATATTGCACGATCATCCCCACAGGCTTTTCAATATGGACGATTTCCAAAACGTCTTCGAGGGTCAACGATTCAAAATAAAGCCGATCCGAGGTGTCATAATCAGTGGACACCGTTTCAGGGTTACAATTGACCATAATGGTCTCGTAACCATCTTCTTTCAATGCCAAGGCGGCATGCACACAGCAATAGTCGAATTCGATTCCCTGGCCAATGCGGTTGGGCCCCCCACCCAAGACAATGATTTTCTTGCGATCCGTGGGGCGAGCTTCGCACTCTTGTTCATAAGTGGAATAGAGATAGGCAGTATCGGTAGCAAACTCGGCGGCACAAGTATCAACCCGCTTATAAACGGGGCGAATACCCCATTGGTGTCGCTGCTTGCGCACCTCGGATTCCACGGTATCCAGCAAAAAAGCCAACCGGCGGTCGGAAAAACCACGCCGCTTTAACTCAAGCATGGTTTTGGCATCCAGCTCGGATAAGGTCCGCTGCTCAAGCGCCAGCTCAATGTTGACGATTTCTTGGATTTGCGCCAAAAACCAGGGATCAATACGTGTTATTTGGTGAACCTCTTCGAGGCTCATCCCCTGGGCAAAGGCATCGCCCACGTACCAAATGCGTTCTGGGCCTGGCTCACCAAGCTCGATCTGCAGCTCTTCGCGGTCGACAGTCATCTGATTGAGCCCATCGACCCCAACCTCGAGCCCCCGCAAAGCTTTCTGAAAAGACTCTTGAAAGGTACGACCAATGGCCATGACCTCGCCCACCGATTTCATTTGGGTGGTTAACCGCGAATTGGCTTGGGGAAATTTTTCAAAGGCAAAGCGGGGTATCTTGGTAACCACATAATCAATGGTGGGCTCAAAGGATGCAGGGGTGCGCCCACCTGTCATTTCGTTGGCCAACTCATCCAGCGTATAACCCACGGCCAGCAAGGCGGCTATTTTGGCAATGGGAAAGCCGGTGGCCTTGGAAGCCAACGCCGAAGAACGCGACACCCGCGGGTTCATTTCGATGACAATCATGCGGCCGTTATCAGGGTTGACTGCAAACTGCACATTGGCCCCCCCTGTCTCGACCCCTATCTCGCGCAATACCGCCAAGGAAGCCTGGCGCATGAGCTGGTATTCACGATCGGTCAGGGTTTGTGCCGGCGCTACGGTGATGGAATCGCCAGTATGCACGCCCATTGGATCCAGGTTCTCAATGGAGCACACAATGATGCAATTATCTGCCTGATCGCGTACCACCTCCATTTCATATTCTTTCCAACCCAGCAGGGATTCCTCAATGAGCAACTCGCTGGTGGGGGAAGCCTCTAGGCCACGGCGGCAAATAGTTTCAAACTCTTCGTAGTTATAGGCAATGCCGCCCCCGGTGCCACCCAAGGTAAAACTGGGTCGAATAACCACGGGAAACCCGGAGGTACCGGCTTCCTTAGCGATGCTCGCTTGCACGTCCCAGGCTTCTTGCATGCTATGGGCGATGCCAGATTTGGCCGACTCAAGGCCAATGGCAGTCATGGCGTCTTTAAACTTGAGGCGGTCCTCGGCCTTGTCTATGGCCTCGGCATTGGCGCCAATCAGCTCTACCCCATATTTTTCCAAAATGCCTTGCCGATCGAGCTCAAGTGCACAATTGAGTGCCGTCTGCCCGCCCATCGTGGGCAACAGTGCATCGGGGCGTTCAGTTTCAATGATTTTGGCTACTGCCTGCCAGGTGATGGGCTCGATATAAGTCACATCGGCCGTATCGGGATCCGTCATAATGGTTGCCGGATTGCTATTGACCAAAATGGTGCGATAGCCGGCCTGCTTTAACGCCTTGCAAGCTTGTGCCCCCGAGTAGTCAAATTCACAAGCCTGCCCAATCACAATCGGGCCGGCGCCAATAATGAGGATGCGTTCAATATCAGTTCTTTTTGGCATGATGCGTCGTTGACCTTTGGCTTAAGCTGTTGGAGAGGGGGACATTAAGCTGATGAATTGATCAAAAAAGGCTGCGCTATCGCGGGGGCCTGGGTTGGCTTCCGGATGACCTTGAAAGCCCATCGCGGGCCGATTTTTGACAGTAAAGCCCTGAACACTGCGATCAAACAGGGAAATATGTGTTAGCTGCATGTCATCAGTAAAAGATTGTTCATCGAGCGCATAATTGTGATTTTGGCTGGTGATATAAACCTTTCCGGTGGCCAGCTCTTGTACCGGGTGATTGGCGCCATGATGGCCGGCTTTAAGTTTGAAGCTTTTCGCCCCCAAGGCCAGGCCCAGGACCTGATGGCCCAGACAGATGCCAAAAACGGGGATTTGGCGCTCAAGCAGTGCCTGAGCAGTAGCGATGGCAGCTGTGCAGTCCTGTGGATCACCTGGTCCATTGGTGAGTACGACGCCATCTGGCCGATAAGCCAAAATATCGTCACTGCTGCTATCTGCGGGCACGACTGTCACACGGCATTGGCGCTCGACCAACAGGCGCAAAATGCTGCACTTGGCCCCTAAATCTACCACCACAACATGTTTTTTTGCAGGCGGCGCTGCTGAAAAGCCCTGACCCAAAACCCAGGGGCCTTGTTGCCATTCATAAGGCTCTGCGGTAGCTACAGCTAATACCTGGTTTTTATTGCGGGCCAGGTCAAAAGCGCGGGCTTCCGCCAGGGCTGCTTCAGCGTCCTCGCCAGGCCAAATGCAGGCAGCCATGGTGCCCTTGTCGCGGATTAACCGTGTTAAGCTGCGCGTATCAACCCCGGTGATGGCCACAATATTGTTTTGGGCCAGATAAGCAGGCAAATCTTGCTGAGCCCGGAAATTGGACATCAGCAAAGCAAGGTCTCGGACCACCAAGCCGGCAGCCTGGACCCGTTTGGACTCAGCGTCCTCGGGGTTTACCCCAGTGTTACCAATGTGAGGATACGTTAAGGTGACGATCTGGCCAAAATAACTTGGATCAGTCAGGATTTCCTGATAGCCCGTCATCGACGTATTAAAAACCACCTCGGCCACTGCATGCCCCTGGGCACCAAAGGCATAACCATGAAAAACCGACCCGTCGGCCAGGGCCAAAAGGGCCGGTCGAGCAAAATGCGATGTGCCGGAAAAAATTGACGACAACACGTTGATACCCCAGCTTTTATGAATTTATTTAAACCCGCAGATTATACCTTGAGTTGGCCTGAACCTAAACCAAGGCCTTAAAAAGCCAACACTTTTGGTCACTCTGCTTAACGGATTTTGTTGTAACACGATAATGACAGCTTTACTTGATGCTTTACGGCAAATGACTACGGTAGTAGCAGATACCGGTGATGTTGAAGCCATTCGCCGCTATCGGCCCACCGATGCCACCACTAACCCTTCACTGGTTCTTAATACCTTGAAGCAAGAGGCCTATCAGCCTTTGCTCACCAAGATGGTCACAGACCATCCCCATGCAAGCCTGAACGAACTGGCAGATCGCTTGGTCGTTGCCCTGGGCGGCGAAATTCTCGCCCTGATCCCCGGGCGTGTTTCTACCGAGGTAGATGCCCGGCTCTCTTTTGATACCCAGGCCAGTGTTGAACGCGCCCGACATATCATTCAACTTTATGAGGCTAACGGCCACCCCCGCGAACGCGTGCTCATTAAACTTGCGGCAACCTGGGAGGGCATTGAGGCAGCCCGCCAGCTACAGGCAGAAGGCATTCATTGCAATCTGACCCTGCTATTCAGCTTGCCCCAGGCCGTGGCCTGTGCCCAGGCAAAGGTCAGCCTGATCTCCCCCTTTGTAGGGCGCATCTACGATTGGTACAAGGCCCAAGCCGGTAACCAGTGGAATGAGTCTGCGCATGCCGGCCTGAATGATCCCGGGGTGCAATCGGTGCATCAAATCTACAACTATTACAAGGCCTATGGGATTGAAACAGAAATCATGGGGGCCAGCTTTAGGAATACCGGTCAAATTATTGCTTTAGCCGGCTGCGATCTGCTAACGATTAGCCCTGCTTTGCTGGATGAACTTGAGCAACAGAAAGGCACGCTTGAGCGCGCCCTAAGCCCTGATTTCGCTAAAAGTCAGGCAATCGCCTGGCAGCCCAACAACGAGGTGGTATTTCGCACCGAACTCAATAATAATGCCATGGCTACTGAAAAACTGGCCGAAGGAATCCGGTTATTTATCCACGACGCTCAGCGTCTTGAACAGCTGATACAACAATATCAGGCCAAAGGCGAGCCTTAGTTTATTGCCCGGCCTGGTGCTACCTTGACAGCCAACCAAAGACAGGCCAACCGATTCACGCCGTCTCGGGCCGGTCAGGCGTTTTTGCGTTCATGCAATGCCCAGGCAATGGTACTGGCATCGACATATTCCAACTCGCTGCCCGCTGGTACGCCGCGGGCCAAGCGGGTCAAACGTACCCCGCGGCGGCCAAGCAGCTCGGACAAATGATGGGCGGTGGTCTCCCCTTCTGAAGTAAAGTTGGTGGCCAAAATGACCTCTTTGACTTCCGGATCGGCCGCCCGGGCCATGAGTTTTTCCAGTTGCAAAGCGGCCGGGCCCACCCCTTCTATCGGGGCCAAACGCCCCATCAGCACATAATAAAGCCCCTGGTAACCATGGCTGGCTTCAATCATGTTTTGATCGGCCGGTGTTTCTACCACGCATAACAAACTGGAGTCGCGCTGCGGGCTGGCGCACAAGGCGCAGATATCGTCCTCGCTTAAGCCATTGCAGCGCGTACAGCGCTGCAGCTCATGTACTGCTTGTTGTAAGGCCATACCCAGCTGCTCTGCCCCCTGGAGATCATGCTGCAGCAAATGATAAGCCATGCGCCGAGCCGTACGCTCGCCCACGCCGGGCAAGCGCTTCAGCGCATCGATCAAGCTTCTTAAAGGGGCCGGTTCGGGTAAGACAGTGGTCATGCAAGCGCGCCATTAAAAAGGCAGGTTCATCCCGGGAGGCAAGGGCAAGCCCGAGGTGACCGTGGCCATTTTCTCTTGTGCCGTTTTCTCTGCCTTGCGCAGGGCATCGTTAAAGGCGGCCGCAATCAGGTCTTCAAGCATGTCCTTGTCTTCTTCGAGCAAATCAGGATCAATGGTGACGCGACGCACGTCGTTTTTGCAGGTAACAATTACTTTAACCAAGCCCCCACCGGCGGCCCCTTCGACCTCGATGTTGGCCAGCTCTTCCTGAGCTTTTTTCATATCTTCCTGCATGCGCTGGGCTTGACGCATCAAGCCGGCTAGCTGTCCTTTCATGATGTTTTCCTCTGACAAAAAATAAAATTGTGGACCAAAAGCATCTAATAAAACTTGCTGTGCCCAACAAGGTAGAAATAATGGTTTGGCAGGCACTATTTAGCGCGCATGGGCCAAAATAGAGCCCCTGATCACCCGGGCACCAAAGTGCTCTTTGAGTGCATTAATAAAAGGATCCTGAGCGACAGATGCTTCGGCCTGCTGCTGCAGGGCCTGCAAATGGGCTTCCTCTTTGGCGCGCGCCGTTTCTGCCCCCGTGTGTCCGTATTCTATTTTAAGACGCACGACCTGGCCAAAATATTCATTGAGCACCGTATTCAGCTTGGTTTTGGCTTGCATATCTTCAACCGAGCGCAGTTCCAACCGCAAGCGGATTTCATTACTTTCCTGCCCTACCCATTCACTATGCCGTGCTAGCTGAGCGGCCCAACCAGCCAACGGCAACTGCGCTGAAAGCTCTGTCCAACGGGCCGGATTCATTTCCGACAGCCGAAAGGCAGGCATGGACGGCGGCGACACGGCATCGGCGCCCACCAAAGTGGCGGGCAACATCAGGTTGCCCCCGTCCTCGTGTGCCGCCGGCATATCTTGCCCTGCCCAATCGGCATCCTCATCTGCCCCCATTACAGCGCCAGCGTCGGCTTCTACAAATTCATCCCCCCTAGTAGCAGATGCATCCACTCCAGCTGTAGAAGCGTCCCCCCTAGTAGCAGATGCATCCACTCCAGCTGTAGAAGCGTCCCCCCTAGTAGCAAACTCATCCACCCCCTCAGTTGCAGAAGCACCCCCCTTAGGAGCAAACTCGTCGGCCTGCGTCTGCTCCGCCGACATGCCGGGCGCGGCCACAGTTTTTTGTTCTGCCAAAGGCACAGCTGGGCGCTCTTGCTCAGGCTGACCCACTACAGGCGTTAATTGCTGTGTCTTGGTGGGTTGGTCTTTACCCCCTGTCATCAATACCGGTCCGAACGAAGCCGGAGCCGAATGCGTCGGGGCAGCGGCGGAGGCATTTTCCTTGGAGAAGCTGGGCTCCTTGGGGATAGCCATCTGTTCAGAAAGCCCTGAAGGCTCTGTGGGCTCCGTGGGCTCTGAAACCTCTGGTTCCGTCAAGGAAGAAGGCTCGGGAACCTCAGCCGCCTCGGAGGCCGCTGTCTGAGACGGCTCAGGCGCTGCCGCTGGGGTTGGCGCTGGGGCTGCTGCCGGGGCTGCGGGCTGATCGTCAGTCAATGCCAGCATGCGCAGGCACGCCATGATGAACCCGGTATATTCCGTCGGCGCCAAGTGCAACTCGTGGCGACTATGAATGGCAACCGTGTAATAAAGCTGCAAAAGATCGGCTGGCAGTTGCCGTGCCCAGCGATCAATCTCGTCGTAATGAGGCAAATTGGGATCGACAAAACCTGGAGCCCGCTGCGCGGTGGCCACCTGTGATAGCAGTTCGGCCCAATCTGACAAGGTTTGAGCAAAAGATAAACCCTGCTGGTGCAAGCGGTCAGCCTGGGTCAACAATGCCTGAGCGTCGCGGGCACATAAGGCCTCCATCAATGCCGACAGGTGACTGCCATCGATGCTGCCCAACATGGATTGCACCGTTTCCAGCCGGATATCCTGGGCACTATAAGCAATCGCCTGATCGGTCAACGACAAGGCGTCGCGCATGGAGCCAGCTGCCGCCTGCGCCAATGCATTCAGCGCAGGTTCTTCAAAAGCGATTTGCTCTTGGTTTAAAACATCTGCCAGATGCGCGGCAATGACCGGCACCGAAATTTGTTTGAGATTAAACTGCAGGCAACGCGATAGCACCGTCGCCGGTATTTTTTGCGGATCGGTGGTCGCTAAAATGAATTTGACGTGGGCAGGGGGCTCTTCCAGCGTTTTGAGCATGGCGTTAAAGGCATGCCCAGTTAGCATATGGACTTCATCAATGGTATAGACCTTGAAACGCCCACTACTGGGTGCATAAACGGCCTGTTCCAACAACTGGGTCATTTCCTCGACACGACGGTTCGAGGCCGCATCCAATTCGATGTAGTCTACAAAACGTCCCGCATCAATTTCTACACAGGCTTGGCATTGCCCGCAAGGTTCTGCAGTGATCCCTTGGGCGCAATTCAGGCATTTGGCCAAGATACGGGCCAGAGTCGTCTTGCCCACCCCGCGGGTACCGGTAAATAACCAGGCGTGATGCAGGCGCTGCTGCTCTAAAGCATGGGACAAGGCCTGTACCACATGCTCCTGCCCCACCAGGGCACTAAAATTTCGGGGGCGCCATTTACGCGCCAAGACTTGATAGCTCATGCTGTTGCGAACCTAGGTCACCATAGATAAACAATTTCAAGTGTAACGGATCCAGCAAGGCCAGGAAAACGCGGCAACAGGAAAAAGGCACAAAAAAAGCGCCATGACAGCGCATACACAACGCCAAGGGCATTGCCCAAAGCAAAAGTGGCGAGCCTTACTTCGGCACTGACTCGAGACAGCTATGGCTGCTTCGTTCCCGACCTGACCAGTTTCACTGTAGAGCCATGCGAAGGGACCCGCCACGACAAACTGTACCACAATTTGGCGCGCCATTCACCTACTTGTTATCGAGGCCGTCAATTTTCGTGTGGCAACCAATAGTCAATGCGAGGGAAATACAAGGCAGCCTGTGCTGGCCGGCCATCCAAAGCAGTTACCTGCTCACAATAACGTGTCAGCTGCTCCTGATAGCGCAACAACATGCGTTGGGCGAAAGCATCAAGGCCCTCTCCTTCGTGTGGAATGGTCGTTTTATAATCAACGATAAGCCAATGATCTTGCTGCTCGATGGCCAGGTCAATAATCGAGACTCGACCACTGTAATCCATCAAGCTCCATTCGCGCTGGGCTTGCGCTACGCTTAATAACCACTGCCCCCGCTCGCTGGCCAAAGTTTTTTGTAAGGTTTCCATCACCTGCTGAACCCCGGTAGCCAAAAACTGGCGGCTACAGCCATGGCGCAACAGTTGCCTTTCAATCACGGCGCTTTGTGTTGCCAGGCGCTCTGCTGGCCAGGAGCCTAAGCCGTCCCGGGCAATTCGCTCAAGCCAGGCATGCGCAACCTGCCCTGCGGCAGCTTCATCCTGACTATCCATATCCCACTGCCACTGGTTATGTGCCCCTAGCCGCTCAGCTTGCTCTTGTTGCTGCTGCCATTGCTGCCAGGCGTTTTTTATGGCCTCGTGCGCCAGGCTCTGGGCTGGACGCCGGTGCAACAAGTTGCCCGCTGTCGCATGCTCGGTGGGCAACGCCACAGGAGCCTCGGCCTCGTCAAACTGAGGGCTAGCGATATCTGATTGCACCACAGGCCACAACTGCGACAACAAGGTACGCGAATCAGGGTTTTTGATTTGCCCTTTATCCGCGTCATAATCCAAACAAAGCACCAAATGCATGGCCTCGCGGGCGCGCGTCAGGGCCACATATAACAAACGGCGCAGCTCATTTTGCGCCCGCAGCTTTTCGCGTTCGCGCAGTAAGCTACTGATGTCAGGATGGCCATCACTGTCATTGCTTTTACGATTGATGGCACCCACCAATAATCCATGCTCACTTAATTCAATGCTTAATAATGGCGTTTGATCAGAGCGTGGAAGCCGATGCAAACCAAAAAGGATAACCACTTCAAATTCCAGGCCCTTGGATTTGTGAATGGTCATTACCTCAACAGCTGGTGTTGTATTTTGTGGTGCTGCGTAGAGTTTGCCCAGCTGGGTCTCAAAGGCATCCAGGTCTAGCTGACCATAAGGGGCCAGACTTTCCAGCAGCCGCAAAGCCTGTTCAATATCAGCCAAATCGGTGGGCTGTGGATAAATGCCGGGGCCCTCGAGCTGCACCCATAGCCTGTGCACCCAAGCCGCAAAAGGCAGGCGTCCGCTTCGATTAGGCACACTCAGTAGCCCATGCACAAAGTGCTGCAAACGGGTACAGTCGTCGGCCTCAAGGACCTTTTCCCACTGCGCCCAGTGCATGAGCTGCCCTAAAATAGGCTGATCGGGCGCTAGTTCCAGATTAAGGGCGTAGATGCTGGCAAGGCTAAGACCACAAAGGGGGGAACGTAACAATGCGAGCCATGCCATCTTATCGCCAGGGTGCACCAGCGCCCGCACCAATTGAATCAAGTCTTGCACCGCAGGTCGGCTATCAAGGGCTTCGACTTCTACCGCACGACAAGGAATTCCCGCCTCGCCCAAAAGGCGCACCAATCCGTCCAGGTGGGGACGACTACGCACCAAAATCCCCACCGGACGCGGCCGTTCAGCATAGGTGGCCAGCGCCTCGCGACACAGCTCTATAACCTTTTGTTGACTGGCTTGCAGACGCAGATCGCCGTTGTCTGGCGTTTCTGCACCTTCCTCTTTGGCTTTCACATTCCAGAAATCATGATAGTGCACCGCTGCCCCATCACCTGGCTGAAAGGCCTGGGCCGGATTAAATTGTACGGCGCCGACATCAATATCATTATGCTCCCCCAGCAACAAGGGGCCGGACTCGTTCATCCAGCGCACTAATTCGGGGTGTGAACGGAAATTTTCTTTGAGCTGCAGCACTTTGATCGGGACATTGGCAATGCGCTGCTGAGCCTTGACTGCCAGAAAAAGCCCGACCTCAGCCTTGCGGAAACGGTAGATCGACTGCATCGGATCACCAACCAAAAACACCGTGCGTCCATCACCAGGCTCCCAACCTGATAACAGGCGCTCAAGTATATTCATTTGCACATGGCTGGTATCCTGGAATTCATCAATAAGCAAATGCTGAATACGGCGATCCATTTGCAACAAAAGCTCGGTTGGATCATCTGCCCGCCCCAAGGCAAAAAGGGCGCGCTGTGCGATTTCTATAAAATCAATGGCGCGCTGCTGGGCAAAAATCACATGCAAATGGGCCGTAGCACGCAGCAAAACCCGTACCAATGCCGGCATGAGCGCCCGCTGTTCTTCGGTATAGCCCAAGGGAAAGCGCCGGACTTGATCCAATAAAGGCGACCACGCAGCTGATTGATCCCGCTGCCCATTAAGCCATGCTTCAAATTTTTCCTTTTCTGCGCTACGAGGCAAAAAACCTTGCCGTTTATCAATTCGCGCTCGCAATCCCCCCTGTGCGTTCAATAAAAAATTGGCCAAAGCCTGCCACTGCGCCAGGAATGCGGCGGTAGCATCCAATGGCTCACCCACCCAATCTTGCAGGGCAGCAAAATCACAGGGCTGTTCACCGGCCTGCAGCACCTCTATCGCATGGCGGGCCAGGGGCGCTAGATCCTGTGCCCAACCCAAAGGCATCGCAGCCAGCAAACGCTGTAAATGCTCTTCCACCAGATCATATAAATTTGCTTCCAGCTGCTGCGTATCATCCAGATGGCCCAGTTCAGGTAACCATTGGTCGCGCTTACCCAGCATATCAACCAACAAGTCTTCCCAGCGGCCAAAATTAAAATCCAGATGACGCAATACATCAGCCACTGCCTGATCCGATTCAACATCGAGGGCAGTCTGTCGGGCTGCTTGTTCATAAAGCAGCTTTGGCTGCTCGGCAATGGCTGGCATGCCACCCAAACCGCTGGACCAGGGCATGGCTTGCACCAGGTGAGCGCATAGCCCATCGATGGTGCGAATGCTTAGTCGGGCCGGATAATCCAATAACCCCCACCCCAATTCGGTATCGCGGGCCAGGGCTTGCCGGGCCAACTGCCAGCTGTGACGTCGATGTGGCTCTTTGGGTTCCGGCCCCTGCGCTGCTGCCAGTTTCTCGAGTACTCGCTGGTGCATTTCTGCCGCAGCTTTCCGTGTAAAGGTAATGGCGACGATTTCTTCGGGTTTGGCAACCGTTGCCAAAAGGGCCAGGATACGATCGGTTAATAGTTCTGTTTTCCCAGAACCTGCCGGAGCTTCTACCAAAAAAGAGGAATCCACTGCCAGCGCGCGCTGGCGTACCCCCTGATCACTAGGTGTTTTATTAGTCATAATAATTCCCCTGTGCTGTGACTCTCAAAAAAGCGAGCGCATCGCAATAGCTCAGATCCTTTGCATCCACAATCTGGTTATCGGCATGGCCTTGCACAAATTCTTCAGCAAGCTGCTTCATATGCCGTGCCCAATGATTTAAGAGCTCTGACCAGGAGTACTTCATGCGCTGAGTATCACGAAACCCTTCTTCCAGTTTTTCTTCTCCCAGGCCATAAAAGCGAACACGCCCTGCGGCCACATGCGCTAAGGCCACGCCGGCAATGACCTGCCCTTGTTCCTGCAACAAGGTTGCATACAAGGGCAGCTGCAGCTCAATCGGCCGCGCCCGTTGCCAATTGGACGTAGGCAGGTTCACGTTGGCACCCGTTTTATAATCCATCAGCACCCAACGGCCATCAGACAATCTATCCAGCCGGTCAATACGCAGATTCAAACTTAACCCGGCATGAGACCAACGTTGCTGCATTTCTGCTGCAGCGCAATCAAAATTCAAAGTGCGCTCTGCCTCAAACCGCAGCCATTCCAAACAAACCTCTTGCGCCCATTCGCTGACCAGATTGGCCAATGAGTGCGGTACCCCTGCAAATATCCGCGCTTGGGCAGGTTGGGCCCAGGCTTCCAATTGTTCGGCTGCGTCGCCCGCCAACCACTGGCTTAAGCCTTGTTGATTAGGCTGCGGCAACTGCTGCCAAACCTTTTCCAGCAACTCATGAATAAAATGCCCCAACAAATGGGCCTGGCTGAGCTGCGCATAAGAAGGCAACGCACGAGCCTTGAGGCGGTAACGCACAAAGGCCCACAGAGGGTTGCGTGCCTGGGTATCCAACAAGGCCGCACCGCCTCGAATTTGCTCGCGATCAAAGTCAACCGGCGGCGCCTGATTGTCGACCAGACTCTCGAGAGGTACCGGTTTAATCTCTGCCTCGAACAGTGGCCGCTCGACCAGCTCGAAGGTAGTAATCACTGGACTGGGCCGTAGCTGCTCTTCGTCTTCAAAACAAGGGGCGCTGAGCCAAAGTTGCGGCGCACTGTGGCGTAGCTGCTCAAAGCTTTGCTGGGCCCATGCATATTCTCGTTCAGGGGTGGCACGCGGCGCCCCAGCCTGTTGCAAAGCGGCATAGGGAATCAACGGATTGGGTTTGGGGGCCGCTGGAAAAACCTCATCGGTTAGCCCCAATACCCAAACGCCATCCCACTGTCCCCCTTCGGCCTCCAGCAAGCCCAAAACATCCACACGGGCCTGTGGATCGTGCTCGGGCTGAAAGAGCACCTCGTGACAGAGCTGCTGAAAAACCTTTAAAGCCTGCCCATAAGAAAGGGCCCCCAGTGCTAGCCCATAACGCGCAAACTGCAACAGGCGCTGCTCAAAGGCTTGCAGTACCTGATACTCGGTGCTATCCAGCCCCGCCACCGTGGGCAAACCCAAAATTTGCAGCAACTGCTTGAAGTGCTGTGCCCACTCATCAACCTGAGCCTGCCGCGGAGCTTGCTCAAAATATTGCCAAGCCTGGCTCCAACGCTGGAAAAATTGAGAGTCAGCAGCGGATAAGGCTTGCTCCCACGTCCCAAAAGTGATGCTGAAGACTTGCTCCATGCGCCAATGTGCATCTAGAACAGCGCCGAAATGAAGCCCGTGAAGTGTTCCCAGTTGCAAACTGAGCAACGCTGGGCCCAGTTCCTGGGGGGGCACTACAACCGGCATCCCTGAAGCCTCGCGCCATAAACGGAATACGTTCAGCCAAGACAACAGCTGATGCACCAAAGGCCATTCAGACAAAGGGCGTCCCAACGCCATATTCCACGCCACATCCAGTTCTTCATGCAGGACACGACGCGCGAAGGGGGCTGATTGTTCCAGGGAAACCGCCACTATGGCAAAACGGCCCGTTGGATGCGCAGCACACTGCTCACGGGCCCACTGCACTGCCAATCGCCACTCTTGTTCTGCAGTTTCTGGGGCGACGCGGTAGATGTGTTGGGCCGGCTGCTGTGGCCAATGCAGGACAAAATGCTGGACGTTTTGCTGCGCAACGACGTGCTGCAAGTGTTTTAAGCGTGGTGAAAATTCGTGAAAGCCAACCCAGACCAGATTTTTCTTGCTGGCCTGAATCTGCCCTGAACCCAGGGCCTGGATGTTCCGCCCAATGCTGCGGTTTTCATCATCTAATTCATGCGCCTGCAAAAAATCTTCATAATCCTGACGCCAGGCCATAAAGCTGCGGTAATCATCATTTTCCAGCAGTTCATCAACGCTTATCTGCCATTCATCCATTAACTTATCTGCTTCATGGGCCAGCTGGGCTGCCTGCATCACATCGATCAGCGCTTGCTCACCTTGGCTATGAGCCTGAATAATATGCATCCATATTTGTCGGGCACTAAATGCATCCAGCACAAAAGATGCTGGCAATTCAGTTTCACCCAATGGCAACTCTTCTTCGCAGCGTCGAAACCAGGCGCTTAGTGGCAGTACCTCGGGGATGGCTGCTGTCGCCCGCTGCGCCTGCAGGTTTTTCTGAAAATAACTCAGCACCCGGCGCGCCAACCGGTTATTCACCGTAATGATTTGCGTCTCTTCGGGGACCAGGCGGTTTAAATCGTCTTGGTAAAGGGTCGTAAAGGATGCTGGCATGTCTGCCCCCCTATTGCTAAGCTAATGGCTGGGAATGCCTGTGGTGAATGCCACACGGCCTTTGATGCTAATCGCACTGGCCAGCGCACAGGCGTTGCCAACGCACTATTTTCGCCCCGGCGCTACCCGCGCCAAATTGCGACTCATGACTACTAAACTAAACCATAATGTCCGATATTTTGCCACCTATTGAACTTGCTGGCTCGATCTGGTTCCATTCCGGCGCTGTTAACTGGGGCAACCCCCGGCGTATGGCGCTGCTGGCGGCGATACAAGAACAGGGCTCTATTTCTGCTGCAGCGCGGCAGATCAACCTAAGCTACAAAGCGGCTTGGGATGCCGTCCATACCATCAATAGCCTAAGCCCCGAGCCCCTGATTATTTGCACCACCGGTGGCAGCCGCGGCGGTGGAGCCAGCCTCAGCCCGCAGGCTGAGGAAATATTAACCCTGTACCAACAGATGCAAAACCTGCACGAACAATTCCTGCAACATTTGGCCCAGCTGCGGCCGGGCTCGCCACAAAACCTGGAATTGCTCAGCAAAATGCTAGTTCATACCTCGGCACGTAATAGCTTGGCCGGCACCATTACCCACATTGAAGCCGACGACTTGCATGCGCTACTGACCCTGAAAGCAGAGAACGGCCCAACGGTACAGGCTGCCATTACGAGCGCCAGTTGCCGCCACCTGGAGCTGACACCCGGAGGCCCTGCCCTGGCTTTTATCAAAGCCTCCGCCCTGCGTTTACATTACCAGCAACCCGCACCTGAAGCTGCCGACAACATTTTTGCTGGCAAATTGGTCGATTGGCAACAAAGCGACGAGTATCTGCAAGTTAGGCTGGCGCTCAACGCTCATCTTGAATTGACGGTCATACAGCCAAAATCCACACTGGGTGAG
>Ga0079225_10000945_pt1 | contig 16081 bp, 17 predicted proteins | sample Poulit2012_FD_76344 | JGI IMG/M metagenome (GOLD analysis project Ga0079225, IMG submission 76344) | Agricultural soil microbial communities from Georgia to study Nitrogen management - Poultry litter 2012 | ecosystem: Environmental > Terrestrial > Soil > Agricultural land | place: USA: Georgia... | reverse complement strand
GCACTTAGCTAGTCCAAATAAACTTTTGAAAAGAAATCGTAGTAATTTAATCGTATATAACACTGTTTTCTAAAACGAGTTCTTTAAAAACGTCGATACACTGCATTAATTCTGTTTCAGTCGTATCTTTTCCGAACGAAATACGTACTAATTGTTTTGCTTCAATTTCATTCATCCCTATGGATAACAATGTACGTGACGGGCTTTGCATACCGACTTGACAAGCACTTCCTGTCGATACGTGTATATGTCGCTTATTACACTCTAACATAACGTATTGACCCTCCACTTTCGGAAAGACGAGCCCTATAATATGTGGTAATTGATCGCTTTCATTTGCAATGACACGTACTTGAGGTAATTCTTTATGCAATCTCTGTACAAAACGTGATCTTAACGATCTGTATTGATCCGTTTTCATTTTCTTTTCTTCTAAGATTAGTTGACCCGCAACTGAAAAAGCAACGATACTCGGAACGTTCACAGTACCGGGACGAAACCCATTTTCGTGAGTCGTCTGTTCAACTTGACTTCGCCACTTAAGGTGGGGATTTATATAAGCTAAACCTGTTCCTTTCGGTCCATAAATTTTATGGCTTGATATGGACAGAGAATCGATCCTAGTACGTTTAACGTCGATCGGTATATGCCCGAACGTTTGAACACAATCGACGTGAAAGATTATGTTACTTTCATGAAACAATTTACCAAGTTTGTCAATCGGTTGCACGAAACCAACTTCGCTATTTCCATGATGAATGGATGCTAGAACAGTCGATGGACGAATCGCTTTCTGAACGACTTCTACATCGACGACACCGCGTTCATTTAACGGTAAAAATGTTACGTCATAACTATCATCATCAAGCTGTTTAAATAAATTGTATAACGACGAATGTTCTACTTCTGTCGTAATAATATGATTACCTCTTTCTCTGTTACCAGCTAAAAGTGACATGACAGCAAGTTGATTCGATTCGGTGCCACCGCTCGTAAAATAAATGCCATCTTTTTCGCCGTGAATCATTTCCGCCCAAATGAAGCGACACTTTTCCAACACATCACTTGCCTCCACACCACGATCATGTAAACTACTCGGATTACCAAAATACGTTCCACTCGCTTGTACGAATGCGTCTAACGCCTCTTTACGAATCGGAGTCGTTGCAGCATAATCTAAATAAATCAATTTTATCACACCTCTATGATCACTTGTTTTTCGTGCTACTTTCCTCACTATCACGTATAAAAATTCGTTATTTTCATCCATAATGGATAAATTTTTCGCGGGAAAGCTCACTGTCTTGTCATTAGTCTTGTCATTTCATCTAATATATGTCATTATAATAAAGAACTTATTTATTGCAACATTTTATGTGATATGTTTCACAAGGGGGTGGGGAAACTGAACAATATGATGATAAAAAATTTATTACAACAGTTTTTAATAGAAGACTTGCAACAACGAGATCTTACTTCGGAAACAATTTTTCCACGTAACTATGAATCTGCAGCGACGATTTACGCAAAAGAAAACGGAATATTTTGTGGTGCTAGTATTATCGACATGACATATGCATTACTCGATGAACGTATCACGGTAACGTTACACGTGGCAGATGGAGAGTCTGTAGACCAAAACGAAGAAATTGCAACGATTACCGGGCCCGTTCGGGCAATCCTTTCAGGTGAACGTCTCGTCTTAAATTTAATTCAACGAATGAGTGGAATTGCAACGATGACACATCGTGCGGTACATACGTTAAACAATAGTGATATAAAAATTACGGATACACGAAAGACGGCACCTGGACTCCGAATGTTCGATAAATATGCCGTCACGTGTGGTGGGGGCTACAACCATCGGCACGGATTGTATGACGGTGTGATGATTAAAGATAACCATATCGCATTTGCGGGATCGATTACAACTGCTGTCGAACGAGTTCGCTCTCAAGTTGGTCCAATGGTGAAAATTGAAATTGAAACGGAGACGGAAGAAGAAGTGAAAGAAGCTGTTCAAAACGATGTCGACATTATCATGTTTGACAACCGGACACCAGATGAAATTATTTCGTTAAAGCGACACGTTCCACATCACATTTTAACGGAAGCTTCCGGTGGCATTACGATAACGGAACTAAGTGGATATAGTAAAACGAATGTCGATTTTATTTCACTAGGCTTTTTAACCCACTCTGTTTGCGCATTAGATATTAGTTTATCAATGAAGGAGGAATAGTAAGTGAACATGCTCGATTTATTGACGAAAGAAAATACGTTACCTGAAGAGATTATGCAGATGACGGAAGAAGAAATGGAAGTAGAAATTACCGATATAAAAAATAAATTCGGGGAAAAACTGTTCATTCCGGCACACCATTATCAAAAGGAGAAAATCGTTCAATTTGCGGATGTAACTGGTGATTCATTACAGTTAGCGCAATTATGTGAACGAAATCACAAAGCACAATATATCGTCTTTTGTGGTGTTCATTTTATGGCAGAAACGGCCGAAATGTTAACGACGGAGGCACAGAAAGTGTTGTTACCTGATTTACGTGCTGGATGTTCGTTAGCGGATATGGCAAATATTTATCAAACAGAGCGTAGTTGGGACATCCTTACCGGCACGTTTGGAGATACAATCATCCCGTTAACGTATGTGAATTCGACAGCTGAAATTAAAGCATTCGTCGGTAAACACGGAGGCGCAACAGTCACATCATCGAATGCAAGAAAAATGATTACGTGGGCCCTTTCTGAAAAAGAACGAATTTTATTTTTACCTGATCAACATTTAGGTCGAAACGTTAGTTACGAGCTCGGTGTACCACTTCAAAACATGGCTGTATGGGACCCGGTTGCTAACGTACTCGAATATGATGGAAATGTCGAAGATGTAAAAATTATTTTATGGAAAGGACATTGTTCTGTTCATGAAAATTTTACAGTCGAAAACGTTGAAAACGTACGGAAAAGTAACCCGGATATTAACGTCATCGTCCATCCTGAATGTCCATACGAGACAGTAGCTGCAAGTGACTATTCTGGTTCGACGAGCTATATTATAAAAATAATTAAAGAAGCACCAGCTGGGTCAAAATGGGCGATCGGAACAGAAATGAATTTAGTAAATCGCTTAAAACAACAACATCCGGATAAAGAAATTATGTCGTTAAATCCGTATCTCTGTTCTTGTATGACGATGAACCGAATTACGTTACCGTATTTATTATGGTCACTACGTTCGCTTAACACGGAGCAATACGTTCACGAAATAGTAGTCGATGAAGATACGACGAACTTTGCAAAACTTGCTTTAAATAAAATGTTACAAAACGTGTAAATCTTTCATTCATAAAATACATTTCTACTTATAACAAAATCAAAATCCCTTCGAACGAACTTTCGTTACGCTCGAAGGGATCGTTTTATACTAAATGACTATAATGTTCCTCTACGACATCAGCACAACGTGTACAAATCGTTGCGTGTTTTTCGTTTTCTCCGACTGTATGTGATAACATCCAGCATCGTTCACATTTTTCACCACTATGTTTCTTTACATAAATATGAACGTGCTCATATTCCTTTGCTTTCGAATGTTTTTCATTTAAAACTGTCTCAGAGACGATGAACAATTGGTGAACATTCGGAATCTCTTCCAACAACTGTTTTGTCGCATCATCTTTAGCTGCGATATAAACTTTTGCTTCTAACGAGTTTCCGATCACTTTTTCGTTCCGCGCTTCTTCTAATGATTTTAAGACGTCGGAACGGACTTTCATAAAGTGAGTCCATTTTTCTCGTTCTGCTTCATCGAAGTTAGCTATTTCACGTGCTTCTGGCATATCAGTTAATTGGACATATTCGGCTTCTACGTCGTTAATATACTCCCAAATTTCTTCCGTCGTATGTGGAATAATTGGGTTTAACATTTTCGTTAAAGCAACGAGCGTCTCATAACAAACTGTTTGAATACTACGACGACGTTCATCGTTTTCTGCTTCGATGTACAACACATCTTTAGCGAAATCTAAATAGAACGCACTTAAATCGATCGCAATATAATTGTGAATTTCTTGGAAAACTGTTGCAAAATCATATGTGTCATAACTTACGCGAACTTTTTTAATTAAGTTTTGTAATCGGTATAACATGTATCGATCTACACCTTGTAACTTTGCCTCTTCCACAGTATGTTTTTGCGGTTCAAAGTCGACTAAGTTCGCTAACATGAAACGGATCGTATTCCGGATTTTACGATACCCTTCCGATACTTGACGTAAAATGTCTTGTGAAATTCGAACGTCCGATTGATAGTCGACAGAAGCGACCCACAGCCGTAAAATATCTGCACCCATTTGTTTTTGAATGTCGGCTGGTACGATTACGTTACCGAGTGATTTACTCATTTTCCGCCCATCACCGTCGAGAACAAATCCGTGGCTAATAACGCTCTTATAAGGAGCTTTACCAGTAACTGCAACAGCTGTCGATAGCGAAGAGTTGAACCACCCGCGGTACTGGTCACTACCTTCTAAGTAAACATCGGCTGGGCGACGGTGATCTTCACGGTGTAATAAAACTGCTTCATGAGATGAACCAGAGTCGAACCATACGTCCATAATGTCTGTTTCTTTCGTGAACTTACCGTTCGGGCTATGTTCAGACGTAAACCCGTCAGGTAACAAGTCTTTCGCTTCCCATTCGAACCAAATATTTGAACCGTGTTCCCGGAACAAGTTCGATACGTGATCAATCGTTTCATCCGTAATGATCGGTGTGCCATCTTCTCCATAAAATACTGGAATTGGTACTCCCCAAGTACGTTGACGAGAAATACACCAATCCTCTCGATCACGAACCATATTATATAGACGAGTCTCCCCCCATTGAGGGTGCCATTCAACTTCTTTAATTTCTTCTAAAATATCTTGACGAAAATCTTTAATCGATGCAAACCATTGCGAAGTCGCACGGAAAATCGTTGGCTGTTTTGTCCGCCAATCGTGTGGATACGAGTGCGTTATGAACGTTAAATGTAAGAGAGCATCCCGTTCGTCTAACTTTTCTGTGACCGCTTTATTTGCATCATCGTAAAACATGCCTTCAAAACCTGGTGCTTCATCCGTAAAATAACCACGGTCATCTACTGGACAAAATGCTTCAACGCCGTATTTTTTCGCAACGTAGAAGTCATCTTCCCCGTGACCCGGTGCTGTATGAACGCAACCTGTACCTGCTTCTGTCGTAACGTGCGTTCCGATCATAACGAGGATATCACGGTCATAAAATGGATGTTTCGCAACGATCCGTTCCGCATGACGTCCCATAAATGTCTTTTCAACTTCATATTTTTCCCATTCTAAATCTTCGGCAAGTTGTTCTAATAAATCTTGCGCAACGACGTACTTTTCACTATTTACTTTAACTACTGCATACGTTAAATCCGGATGCAATGAAATTCCTAAACTTGCCGGAATCGTCCACGGTGTCGTCGTCCAAATAATAATATTCGTTCCATTTTCAAGTACATCTTTACCATCTTTAACTTCATAGGCTACGTAAATAGATGGGGAACGTTTATCTTTATACTCTATTTCAGCCTCTGCAAGCGCTGATTCTGACGATGGCGACCAATAAACAGGTTTTAACCCTTTATAAATATAACCTTTTTTCGCCATTTCACCGAACACTTTAATTTGTGCTGCTTCATATTCATTCGTTAACGTAACGTACGGATTGTCCCAATCACCTAGGACGCCCATCGCCTTAAACTGTTCACGCTGATTATCTAACTGTTCCATCGCATAATCGGCACACATTTGACGAAACTCTGCGATAGACAACTTTTTTCGATCGATCTTTTTCTGTTTCGTTAAAGCCGTTTCAATCGGTAGTCCGTGCGTATCCCAACCAGGTACATACGGTGCGTGATATCCGGACATCGATTTATAACGAACGATAAAGTCTTTTAAAATCTTATTCAATGCATGTCCGATGTGTAAATCGCCATTTGCATACGGCGGACCGTCGTGTAAAATAAAAAGTGGTCTACCTTTCGTTCGCTCCTGTACTTTTTCATACAGTTTATTTTTATCCCATTCTTCGCGGCGAATAGGTTCTTTATTCGGTAAATTTCCACGCATTGGAAACTTTGTCTTTGGCATTAATAACGTTTCTTTATAATCCATTTTCCATTAGTTCCTCCTTAAGCGACTAACTCATTTTCACTATTTTTTTCATATAAAAAAATCCTCTAAATCCCTAAAGGGACGAGGAAACCCGCTATACCACCCTTATTCGTATCAAATACAAACTTAAATGATTCGTAACGTGGATCATTCGTCCGATTCTACTATACATTCAAATGGATACTCCAGAACGATTTTTCTAAAAGAGTGCTGTATTAGGCTTACACCGGATCCTAACTCGCTAGAACAGACTTCTTTTATACTTTTTTTCTATCATCGTATGTCATTTATTATTCAATTATAAAAGTATGTATAAAATATATTATAGCATAAACCGAAGAAAACGATACAATTAGACGTATCGTTCTACTCGTCACTCTTCTTGAACTGTTTCCGCTTCCTCTAATTCTTCTTCAAACTGTAAAAACTTATCCCAATCCCCACTATTAACTAAATCCAATTGTGCTTCTATTAACATTTTTAATCGTGTTCGGAATACGTTCGCTTGTCGTTGTAACTCCTCAATTTCCATCGCTACTTTTCGTGATTTTCCTAACGCTTCGTTAATAATTCGATCCGCATTCTTTTCCGCTTCTTTAATAATTAACTTTGATTCTTTTCTTGCATTCGCTTTTAACTCTTCAGCAGTCTCTTGAGCGACAACGATCGACTTGTTTAACGTCTCCTCGATATTTTCAAAGTGATCGACTTTTTCCGACAATTCCTTCACTTGATTTTCTAACTCTTTTTTCTCACGGATCGTCATTTCATAATCTTTTATAATTTGATCTAAAAATTCATTCACTTCATCTTCATTATAACCACGAAATCCTCGCGTAAACTCTTTATTATGAATATCTAATGGAGTAAGTACCACGATTACACCTCCTATGAATACGTGACGTATCGAATATCTACGTTTTATTTTAATCGATTATGCGTTTGTTTTCTACATTTTATGTCTTTAATCGAGCCGTCGTTACCCGAAGGCGTCCTTTTCTTGTTTCGCCCTCGATCGCAAGTAATTTACTGCGCCCTTTTCCTTGCACGGAAATTAAATCTTTTTCAGCTAATTGTAAAGCAGGATCGTCAATTTGTAAATGATTTACTTTCACCTTTTTACTTGTAATAAATTGTGCCGCTTTGTTACGAGAAATATTGTAAATTTCTTTTATGACTACGTCGAGTCTTAGAGAAGCGACCGTTTTTACATTTTCTTGCCATTCATCCATACTACCGATCACTTCCGAAAACGGTACTTCTTCAAAGCGAACGGAAGCGCGACGAATGCGGTTTAATTCCAGTTTTATAAATGATGCGATCGTATCATCGACAATAATTTGCAATCGATCTTCACCGACGTAAATATCGCCGATTTTCTTTCTATCAATACCGAGGCTCATTAACGCACCTAATACGTCACGATGGGAAAGTTCATTAAACTTACGTTCGTATTTACTTTCTAACAACTGAAGGACGAATGATTCTTCGTTGATTGTTTCGTAAAATGGTGCGATGACGGCTCGTTTTCGCTCTGCTTCATCGTGTACACCGTAAAATGAATAAACAATTTCCTCGTTGTTCTCGCCGATGAGAGAACGAACGATATGTCGTTCTCGTGGATCTAAAAAGTCCGTCACATAAGGTGTATATGTTCTTTCCACTTGTTGTTTCCAGGAGAGCACGCGGTCGACAAACGGGTGTTCATACGCTCGGAAATGTTGATAAATAGACAATGTTATAATGGAATCATCCGAAATAGCTCGATGACACCGATTCGTGCTAAATGAAGTACGAAAATAGCTACGATCGGCGAAATATCAATCATGCCGAGCGGTGGGATAAATTTACGAAACTGTTCTAAATACGGTTCACAAATACTCCCAAGAAAATGACCGATTTGTGAATCACGTGCACCCGGAAACCAAGACATTAAAATATAAATAATTAACGCGTAACTATAAATCGTAAATGCACCGACGATTAATCCTAACACTGTGTTCATTGCTTCAAACCTTTCTTTTACTCTTCATCCATTGTTGCTGTAGAAATCGAGCCTGAAACAGATACGTTATCAGGCGTACATAAAAATGTTGCGACACCTAATTTTTGAATGTCACCTTTAATCGCATAGACTGTCCCACTTAAAAAGTCCACGATTCGTTTCGCTTGCGAACGATCGACTCGTTGCAAATTAATGACGACAGCCCGTTTACTTAACAAATGATCAGCGATTTCTTGTACTTCATTGTACGATGTCGGTTCACACAATATTACTTTTGATGTCTGTTGTTGAATCGCCGATAAGCTGACGACATTTTTTCCTTTCCCACGGCGTTCGACAGGCATATTGTTTTCTTCGACTTCTACTTCTTCAATATATTCATACTCCTCATCCGTATTGAAGAAGCTTTTAAATCGCTCTTTTAAACTCATCTATCTCACCTCACTTTGTATTTAAGATCCAACTAGTTGTGAGCCGATGCGGATATGTGTGGCGCCTTCTTCAATTGCAATGTCAAAGTCGTTACTCATCCCCATCGAAAGATCCGTACACGGTGCATGATCATAGTTTTTATCACGCACTTCATCTCGTAAGTTGCGTAGTCGTCGAAAGACGTTACGAATTTCATCTTTATCTTCGATATGTGGTGCCATCGTCATCAGTCCGACGACACGAACTTTTTCATATTGTGCCAACTCTTCAATAAATGGGATTACTTCATCTGGTTCAAGTCCATGTTTTGATTCTTCCCCACTGACGTTTACTTGTACGAAGCAATCGACGACTTCATCGGAACGATTATTTATTTGTCGTGCGACAGATAGTCGCTCAAGTGAATGGATCGCTTTTACTTTTCCGATAACTTCACGTACTTTACGTGACTGTAACGTCCCGATAAAATGCCATTTGACATCGGTGTCGATCGCATGGTACTTATGTAAAAACTCATCTGTACGATTTTCGCCAAGGTTCGTCACACCTGTAGCAATTAATTCCTTTGCTCGTTCTATTGTAACATATTTTGTGACACCGATAATCGTAATTTCATCTTCTTTTCGATTTGCTCGCTCACAAGCACGCCTAACCTTCTCTTGAATGTTCACTAAATTGTCTGCAACTGTCATTTATCGATTCTCCCCTATTTCATCATGTAAACATTATGAAAGTCTCTTTTCTATATATTTTATCATATTATGAAAAATCTTCATTAAATCAAAATCATTTCGTTATTTCTTCTGTCTGTTTCACATTACTTACGAGTATAATATCGGCACCTATCGTCCTAATTTGTTCCCAAAATATACGAATTTCTTCCGGTCGTTGAAACAAAAGAGCACTACCTGTCGTTTGAGTAGTTACGATAATTTCCGTTACGTACCCTTGTTCTTGTTCAATTTCTAAATCTTCAATAAAGCCTAACCGTTCGCCCGTTTCAAGAACGACGACTTCTTTCATTTGTAACTCAGATAACGTAATCACGATTTATCAGCTCCTTTATACATTTATATGTACGAGATGTCAATTACATCAATAAAAAAGAACAGGTTGTTAAAACCTGTCCTTCTAGTTCATTGTTTTATTCAAACATTTCAACGTTCATCTGCTCGATTGCCGCTTTTTCTAAACGGGACACTTGTGCTTGGGAAATACCGATTTCTTCGGCTACTTCCATTTGTGTTTTCCCTTGGAAAAATCGTTTCGTTAAAATAGATTTTTCTCTATCATCTAATTGTAACATGCCTTCTTTTAACGATAAGTGGTCTGTCCATTTTTCATCCGATTCACTATCATCGCTAACTTGATCCATGACGTAAATAGGATCTCCACCGTCGTTGTAAATCGGTTCGTGTAGCGATACAGGATCTTGTATCGCTTCAATTGCAAAGACGACATCCTCATAAGGAACATCCATTTCCTTAGCAATTTCCATTGCTGTCGGCTCTTCCTCTCGTTTACTCATTAATTTTTCCCGAACTTGTAATGCTTTGTACGCTGTATCACGTAATGAGCGAGATACACGAATTGGATTGTTATCCCGTAAGTAACGTTTTATTTCACCGATAATCATCGGTACAGCATAAGTAGAGAAACGTACGTTATGTTTTAAATCAAAATTATCAATAGATTTCATAAGACCAATACAACCGACTTGAAAAAGATCATCGACATTTTCACCGCGATGGCGAAATCGTTTAATCACACTTAAGACGAGGCGTAAATTCCCGTTTACGAGCTTTTCTCGTGCTTCTAAACTATTTTCATTTCGCTCAATTTGGCGAAAAAGTTTGCGCATTTCTTCGTTTTTTAATACAGGAAGTTTTGACGTGTCTACACCACAAATTTCTACCTTATGTTTCATCATTTGCTGTCCTCCCGATTCGTCAATCGTGTTCATCGTAAGTATGACCGAAAGGACTCATTTTTATGCAAGCAGATGAACGAGAAATTTGTCTTTTCCTTGTACGACATACAGTCCAGTCCGTAAATTTTTTACACCATTTTTTGAAATTCTTTTTGTAACTGTTTTATAATCCGCTTTTCCAACCGAGAAATGTATGATTGCGAAATACCTAACATATCTGCGACGTCTTTTTGTGTTTTTTCTTTCTGTCCAACTAGCCCGAATCGCAACTCCATTATTTTCCGTTCGCGATAGTTTAACGTCGACAAAGCTTTCAACAATAATTGTTTATCGACTTTCATTTCTAACTCTTTCGTCGTTAAGTCTTCGTCCGTTCCCAACACATCGGATAAAAGCAACTCATTTCCATCCCAATCGACATTTAACGGTTCATCGAATGACACTTCTGTTTTCATGCGACTATTTTTTCGTAAATACATTAATATTTCATTTTCAATGCAACGTGATGCATACGTTGCTAATTTAATTTTTTTATCAATGTCGAACGTGTTTACTGCTTTAATTAATCCGATCGACCCGATACTTATTAAATCTTCGATATGCACACCCGTATTTTCAAATTTTCGCGCAATATAAACGACGAGACGTAAATTATGTTCAATTAACATCGCCCTTGCAGTTTTATCCCCTTCGCTTAGCCGTTCGAGTAAATTACTTTCCGTCTCCTTATCTAACGGTGCAGGTAAAACTGTTTTCCCTCCGACGTAATAAACGCTATCACGCTGAATACCTAACTTCCGTAATAGCGCATTCCACCAAACACGTATTTTATATTTCCACATACGATCATCCCCTTTTCCTTTTAAGCACTTTTTGTACCTCGTCCATATATAATTTGTGGGTGAAGCAGCAATTCATACGTACGATCGGGAACGAGCGCTTCTAAGCGAATACCGACTAACACTTCGTTCGTTTTATGAACTCGATCATCGTAATAAATAGTTAATTGTTCTGGTCGGAACGTATATAAAAGTCTTGTTTCTCCTGTTACGTCAGTAAATGGTACAAGCGTCATTTTTGTTGGCAATGTACTCTCTATTTCATCCAAACGATCTGTCTTAATAATCGTAACGATTTCATTCCAGTCATCTTCTGTAAAAAAAACTCGTAAAAAAGCTGCATCTGAAATAACGACAGGAAGTTTTGTCAGCGGATCGTATAATTGGTTTCCACTATCGATAAAGCCAGTCGTTTCCATTTCTTTTCCGTTTAATAAAAGACGACAACGGTAGAATTGGTCGTACGTGATCTTTTCTTTTACATGTACGTCCATCCGTCGTTTCGTAAAAAGTAGTAAAAGCGGAAATCCGACTATAAGAAGTAATAAGTGCAGTTCATCTCCATAAACACTTTGAACGGTGAGTAAAATTTTTTTCATCCGATCGGATATTGAATCTTGTATCATATAGTGAAAACTAATGAGACCACCACCGACAAGAAAAGAAATGAAATAAAAAGTAAATAATTGTTGTATCGTTTTATATATTGTTTGATAATGGAATGTCGTGACGATAATTATGACCGAATAACAAAGTTTACTTAAAAATGAATGAAGTAGCGGATGCGGAAAATAAATGATGAGTGGTACGAACGCTGTTGCCACGATTGCACCTAATATTAAGCGAACTTTACGCACATGTTCTCTCATAATGTATGCTGTTAAAGATAAAATAAGCAAATTGCAAAGAGCATTCAACAACACGATGAGATCTAAATAGACGACCAATTGACACGTTCCTTCCATTTGCGAAGTTGCTACCTCAGTTTGTACTGCTAGTATAGTAGAGTACGTAAAAAAATGATGTCGCTATTTCTGTTTGCTGCAACATTTTTTCTTTCATAAACTTGCACAGTCTCTCATAATAAAACGGATTGTTACGAAGTTTTTATGCAAAAACATCGTTGGAAATGGAAAATAGCTGCACAATTACTTACCTTAAATAGCTTGTATATAATGGCCGGAACGGATATACGTGTATATAGTTTAAAGAAAAACGTGCTAGTTTCATTAGGTTATTTTTTCTTACTTTTTGAGGCGATTACCTTTTGGCAAAGAGCAACAAAAAAAGCCATATTTTTCGTCTTACTTACGAAAAAATATGGCTTAATTCGTCGCAATAGATCACGTTTAAGTGTAATATGTGGATGCTCAATTAAGAAATGATCATTGCCGGTCTCGTTTACGGTTACGTAGAAACGTAGGTATATCTAACGTCTCTTCATCGTGATGAAAGTGATCTGCACCGCCCGTATCTTGTTCACGTTTATTTTTATCTGTCGCTGCTACTTCATCAACAGCCGCTTTATTTACGTGCATAGGTTGTTGACGGCGTTGTTTTACTTCTTTTTTCGTTTCATCAAAACCAGTAGCAATTACCGTGACAACTACTTCCTCTTTTAAATTTTCGTTAATAACGTTTCCAAAAATGACGTTCACTTCTTCATCGGCAGCCGATGTTACTAAGTCAGCTGCTTCTTGAACTTCAAATAAACTGAGGCTTGGCCCACCGGAAATATTCATCAAAATGCCCTGTGCACCATCGATCGATGTTTCAAGTAACGGAGAAGAAATTGCCTTTTTCGCCGCTTCGACAGCACGATTTTCACCAGTTGCAACCCCGATGCCCATCAGTGCCGATCCTTTGTCATACATAATCGTTTTCACATCAGCAAAGTCGACGTTAATAAGTCCAGGTTTTGCAATGAGGTCGGAAATTCCTTGTACCCCTTGACGAAGTACGTTGTCCGCTTCACGAAACGCCTCAAGCATCGGCGTATTTTTGTCGACGATTTCTAATAAACGATCGTTCGGGATCACAATTAACGTATCGACGCTTTCCTTCAATGCTTCAATACCCGCTTTTGCTTGACGTTGTCTTCGAATACCTTCAAATGAAAACGGACGTGTTACAACCCCGACTGTCAATGCACCGAGATCTTTTGCTATTTGAGCAATGACAGGTGCTGCACCCGTTCCCGTTCCACCGCCTTTACCAGCCGTAACGAATACCATATCTGCACCTTGTAACACTTCTTCAATTTGTTCTTTACTTTCTTCAGCGGCTTTTTTTCCAATTTCAGGGTTTGCACCTGCACCGAGTCCACGTGTCAGTTTTTCACCAATTTGCAATTTTATTTCTGCTTTCGATAAATTTAACGCTTGTGCATCTGTATTTACAGCGATAAATTCTACACCTTCTACACCGTGGTCGATCATTCGGTTTACTGCGTTATTTCCACCACCACCGACGCCGATTACTTTTATTGTTGCAAGTTGATCCATATTCGTATCAAATTCTAACATTGTTTGTCCTCCTAAGAATAATCACTCGTTATTGAAACGTGGTTTTCACGTGGTCTATTCGAAAAACGATTTGAAAAAGCTCGTTATTTTTGATTGTTTTTCTCCTTTTTCACCTTTTTGTTCCCGCTGTTTTTGCTGTTTATTAGGTACTTCGTGTTGTAAAAGAGATGGGTATAGTTCTTTCCCTTGAATTTTTGCATTTCGATACGCAAATTGAATCGTTCCGACACCGACTGTAAATTGCGGTTCGCGGACACCGATATAATCAGGTATCGCGATTCGGGAACTTGAATCGAGGACATTTTGTGCTAATTCAAGCACCCCTTGCATTTTCATCGTCCCCCCAGTTAGTACGTACCCACCACGTAAATCGTAAAAACCTAACCGTTTTATTTCTTGTTCACATAACTCGAATATTTCTTCTAACCTTGCCTCAATCATATCAGAAATTTGTACTTGATTGTACACTTCTTTTTGATTGCTACCGATAATTGTCGCTTCAAACGTTTCATCTTCTAATGCTGTTTCGTAAAAAGCATGTCCATAATCAAGTTTTATTTGCTCTGCTTCCTCCATCGTCGTCCGTAATCCGATCGATAAATCTTTCGTTACGTTATCGCCACCTAATGGAATGACAGCAGTTGCAGCTAAATGATCATCTTCAAAGATAGAAACAGTCGTACAGCCGCCACCAACATCGATTAACGCTACACCTAAACTCATTTCATCTTTCGATAATGCAATCGAGCCACTTGCGATCGGTTGTAAGACGATATCGGCTACTTTTAAATCGGCACGTTCTATACATTTTAATATATTATGTAAAATTGTTTTCGAACACGTAATGATCGTTCCTTCCATTTCGAGACGAACACCAATCATTCCACGAGGATCAGTAATTTCATCTAGTCCATCGACGATAAATTGTTTCGGTATAACATCGATAATTTCTCTTTCCGGAGGAATAGAGATAACTTGCGCACCCTCGATCACACGTGTCACATCATCATCGTCAATTTCACGATCTTCGCTCTGAACTGCAACGACACCGTGACACGGATGTAACTGAACGTGGTTTCCATTAACGGCAACGATAACGTGTTCAATATTCATATCAACCATATGTTCTGCCTGTTCAATTGCCGATCGGATAGCAGATACCGTTTTGTCGATATCGACAATAGCACCTTTTCGCATCCCTTTTGATTTTGCCGTGCCTACTCCGATAATATTTAACGTATCATCTAATACTTCGCCTATTATTACCTTTATTTGTGATGTTCCAATATCTAAACTTACTAGTACTTCTCCATTACTCAATTCATCGGCACCTCCAAGTCGCTTTCCTTCCTCAATCTATCTTTTCAAAGTACGTCCCTACATCCATATGAATAATTCCTTTTTCATTTTCATCTAGTTGTGAAACGATAGATGGGTATGGTTTAATTTTATTAGCGAAATTTCGAATCGTTGTCTTTACAATATATCCGTCATTCATAAATAACGTTATTTTGTATTGATTTTTTTTCGTCGGTTCCCAGTTCACTTCAGAAATGAGCTGAAAGATTTCTACCGGAACGTCGCGAAGCTCCTCCGCCATTCGTTGTAAAAACTGCTCATCCGTGAAGTTATTTAAAACTGGTCCGTCACCTTTATGGGTAATTTCTGCTGTTGTTACTATCATACCATTTTCTAATACAGGATGGAACGTATTATCTTCATAGATATAGCCAATAACTGGATGCTCTTCTATATTTATTTGTACCGATTGCGGCAACTGTCGTTCTATCGTCGCATCTTTAATTAGCGAATGTTCTAACAAACTATGTAAAACTTGTTTTTTATGAATCATCCATATATTCGTTTTATTCGTAATTTCTGTCAGTTCAATAATTTCATTTTCATCAATTAATTCGTTTCCTTTCACTTGAACCGTCTGTACATGGCTTAACGGCGATTGTAAATATATGACGATTGCTATTAAAGAGAAGAAAACAGATAAATAAAAAACGAGTCTACGATTCGCTTTTTTCTTACGAGCTTCTTTCAATTTCGGTATCCGATCTTCGATCGATACGATTTTTTTCTCCTCTATTTTTTCATCCATTTTTTCATCCATTTATATAACTTCTTTCCTTATCTATTTTATC
>Ga0079225_10000944_pt1 | contig 16093 bp, 14 predicted proteins | sample Poulit2012_FD_76344 | JGI IMG/M metagenome (GOLD analysis project Ga0079225, IMG submission 76344) | Agricultural soil microbial communities from Georgia to study Nitrogen management - Poultry litter 2012 | ecosystem: Environmental > Terrestrial > Soil > Agricultural land | place: USA: Georgia... | reverse complement strand
TGCCGCACCAGGCAAACATCCGCATCATGAATGCGGCGCGTGAGCGCATGGAGCTGCCTCCTGAAAAGATGAGTTCGACGATAGACAGATACGGCAATACTTCTGCTGCGTCCATACCGCTTAGTATCCATCACGATGTGAAAAATGGTAAAATAAAATCAGGAGACAACCTTGTTTTGGTCGGATTTGGCGGCGGACTCACATGGGGTTCGATATGTCTGACCTGGGGAAGCAATAAGGAGGAGACACATGGATAAGAGAAGAGTAGTAGTTACAGGGGTCGGTGCGCTCACACCTATTGGTAACACAGCGACTGAAACCTGGGAGAATGCCCTTAATGGTGTAAATGGTATAGGCAAAATCACCCGCTTTGATAACAGTGATTATAATATTCATGTTGCCGGTGAGCTGAAAGATTTCAATGTTGAAGATTATATGGATAAGAAGGAAGCGCGCCGTATGGACCGCTTCACTCAATACGCGATGGTGGCGGCGGATGAAGCGGTTGCCGACAGCGGACTTGAGATAAATGATGACAACGCTGAGAGGGTCGGTGTCTGGATCGGTTCCGGCATCGGCGGCATCCAGGCGCTGGAAGACGGCTTCAAAGTACTCTACGAGCGTGGGCCGAGACGCGTGAGCCCGTTCTTCGTGCCGATGATGATCCCGGATATGGCAAGCGGCCAGGTCTCCATCAAGCACGGTGCGAAAGGACCGAACGGCGCAACAGTGACGGCATGTGCGACAGGCACGAACTCGATCGGTGAAGCATTCAAATTCATCGCAAGGGGCCAGGCTGACGCCATGATCACAGGCGGGACAGAAGCCCCGATCACACGGATGGGCGTTGCCGGTTTCCAGGCCAATAAGGCACTCTCGACTTCGGAAGATCCGGACAAGGCGTCCCGTCCATATTCAGCGGACCGTGACGGCTTCGTAATCGGTGAAGGCTCCGGAGTCGTCATGCTCGAGGAACTCGAACATGCCAAAGCACGCGGTGCAAAAATCTATGCCGAGATCGTCGGCTACGGTTCCACAGGGGACGCGCACCACATAACAGCTCCGGCAGAAGACGGAGAGGGCGGCGCGCGTGCGATGAAAGAGGCGCTCAAAGACGGCGGCATCGATCCCGGGGAAGTCGGCTACGTCAACGGACACGGCACGAGCACACCATATAACGACCTGTTCGAGACAAAGGCCATCAAGACAGTGTTTGGCGACCATGCATACAAGATGGTTGTCAACTCGACAAAATCCATGACAGGACACCTCCTCGGCGGCGGTGGCGGCATGGAACTCATCATCACGGCACTCAGCCTGAGAGACGGCAAAGTCCATCCGACAATCGGACTCGAACATCCGGACCCGGACTGCGATCTGAACTACGTGCCGGACGGCGCCGTCGAGCGTGATCTGAAATACGCCATCACAAACAGCCTCGGCTTCGGCGGCCACAACGCTACACTGCTGTTGAAGAAATACGAAGACTGACATATATTATGAAGACACCCTCATCCGCTGCAGCGGATGAGGGTGTCTTTCGGCTGGGGATGCGGACGGCGGCCGCTAAAAGTATTTGCCGGCCTCCGTTTACGATACGGCGGCCACTAAAGGGATTTGCCGGCCTCCGTTTTTGATACGGCGGCCGCTAAAAGTATTTGCCGGCCTTCGTTTTTGACACGGCGGCCGCTAAAAGGATTTGCCGGCCTCCGTTTTTGATACGGCGGCCGTTAAAAGTGTTTGCCGGCCTTCGTTTTCGACAACTGCCGGCCGCCGTCTCTCACGCCTCCGGCTGCGTCCATCAAAAAGCGCACTCACAACAGGTGAGTGCGCCCCATATACTATTATTAATTCCTCTTGCGTCCGAGACCCATCGCGCGCTCCATCTTTTCGACCATCCTGCCCGCTTTTCTCGACGCGCGCTCTGCACCTCTGTCGAGGATGTCATCGAGGGCACCGCTGTCGAGATAATAGTTGACCCTGTCCTGGAACCTGACGAGGAATGCTTCGACGACTTCACCGAGGTCTGTCTTGAATTCGCCGTAGCTCTTGCCGTCGTAATCGAGTTCGAGATCTGAAACGCTCCTGTCTATAAGGCTGGAGTAGATATCCAGCAGGTTGGATATGCCAGGCTTTTCTTCCTTGTCATAGCGGATTTCGCTGCCTGAATCCGTAACGGCACTGCGGATCTTCTTCGCAGCGGCTTTCGGATCGTCGAGGAGTGAGATGTAGCCTTTCTGATTGTCGTCGCTCTTCGACATTTTTTTCGTCGGATCGTTCAGGCTCATGATGCGCCCACCGACTTCCGGATGCTTGACTTCCGGTACAGTCATGATGTCGTTGTACTTGGCATTGAAGCGTTCTGCAAGTGTACGGGTGAGCTCCAGGTGCTGCCCCTGGTCTTCGCCTACCGGTACGACGTCTGCTCTGTAGATCAGAATATCGGCGGCCATCAGTGAAGGGTATGTGAGCAGACCGACGCTGATGCCTTCTTTCTGGTTCTGCCTGCGCGCCTTGTCCTTGTACTGGGTCATGCGCTCGAGCTCGCCGATGTACCCGACACACTGCAGCATCCATGCAGCCTTTGCATGCGCCGCAACTTCACTCTGGATGAAGAGAGTGATCTTTTCAGGATCGAGTCCCGAGGCGAGATAGATTGCTGCGAGCGTCTTCGTATTTTCACGCAGTTTGAGCCTGTCCTGGGGCACGGTTATCGCATGCTGGTCGACGATGCAGAAATATGAATCGTATTCGTGCTGCATTTCGACGAACTGCTTATATGCCCCGATATAGTTTCCGATAGTCGGGATGCCGCTGGGCTGGACACCCGAGAATAATGTCTTCATGTCGTAATCACCTTTTATTATGTCATTATTTATATGATAATAAACTTCCGGGTTCCATGCAATGACGGTGCAGATCGGACCATCTTTAAAATATCTTAACAATTTTCTTTAAATTTTGCGAGATTATTAGAGTTTTCTCATTTTATTTTAATGTTCAGGGTTTATAATTATAATTGTAAATAAGTCATCCACCACGTTTTAAGTTAAATCATACTTATCTGGTTTATGTTTTAACTGTACGGGTACAGATTACTATTACAAATCTTTTGAAATTGGAGTGTGAGCTGCATGGTAACACTTTTTACTTCTCCAAGCTGCACATCATGCCGTAAAGCAAAAGCATGGTTACAGGAAAACGATATTCCCTATACTGAAAGAAATATATTCTCTGAACCACTGACACTCGATGAAGTGAAATCAATTCTAAGAATGACTGAAGATGGTACGGATGAGATTATTTCCACGAGATCTAAAACTTTCCAAAAACTTGATGTTGATATCGACAGTCTGCCGATGCATGAACTGTACACATTGATTATGGAGAATCCGGGGCTTCTCAGAAGACCGATCATCATGGATGACAAACGTCTGCAGGTGGGATACAACGAAGATGAAATTCGCCGTTTCCTCCCAAGGACTGTAAGGACGTTCCATCTCAAAGAGGCAAAGCGTTTAGCTGAAATGTAAGTTTCCCTTCCTTAAACTGATATATTACTTACGTTGGAGACACCTGCGGATATCTTGATATCCGTGGGTGTCTTGGCGTATAATGGGTTACAATTCCAAAATTGGTATTGCCCTGAGCTTATGGGGTATAATATATATAGAAGCCATTCTCGGTGAAAAGGAGTGAGAAGGATGAGGATTGAAAGAGTGAATGATTCGACGATCAAGTTTTTCATAACCTATCAGGATATCGAAAAACGCGGATTTGACCGTGACGATCTCTGGATGAACCGAAAACGCGGCGAAGAATTCTTCTGGTCGATCATGGATGAAGTGAACCATGAGCAGGAGGATGACTTTGCGATGGAAGGCCCGCTCTGGATTCAGGTCCACGCCTATGACAAGGGAGTGGAAGTTGTAGTTTCCAAGTCACGTGATGAAGATGATCCTTTCTCAATGGAGCAGACGCCTATGAATATAAATAACAATGATATAGAAAACTTCCTTGACGGGGCGGTGGAAGACGGCAAGGATACAGTTCCAGTGAGGAAGGAACCTGTAATGGTCCATTTCGATGATATAGAGGACCTGATCAAGTACACCCACGAAGTGGAAGTCGACGAAACGCAGTATGAAGACCTGCTGTTCACGTACGGAGGAAGGTACTACTACCAGATCTTCTTCGACTACCGCCTGGAATATATGGAGATCGAACGCGTCGAAGCGAAGTTGCTCGAGTACAGTACACCGGCGGAAATTGCTTCAATGGTGATAGAAGAATACGGCACAATCATCATGAGCAACAACGTAAGGAGTCAGGTAAGAAAATATTTTAAAGTAAAATAATTTATCTGACAGAAAAAATAATCAAAAACCTCTTTTTCTAGCATATATATAGAAAAGGAGGTTTTTTATATGTTTTTAGCGTTGGATGAAAACGGCAGCCAGATTACAGCAGCGGATGCAGTGAAGAACAGGAAGTATTTCTGTCCTGTCTGCGAAGCGCCTGTGACATTCAAGTCCGGGAATATCAAACTGCCTCATTTCTCACATCACAGAATACTGGACTGCATCCGCTATCTCTACAAGAAAGAGTCCATTGAGCATCTCCAGGCAAAGCATGATCTGTATCTGAAAGTGAGGGAAAGCGCCGCCGTTGCCATGGAGTATTATCTGCCCGCCATCGAGCAGATCCCGGATCTTCTGGTGGATGAAAGGCTCGCATTGGAAATTCAATTCTCCACCATCTCTGCCGAGCTCATCAGAGAGCGGTCGAAAGGGTATCATTCACTCGGCATGGAGGTCATCTGGCTGCTTGACGAAGAGAGCATACGCATGGAATCGGGCAGATGCATGCCAACGAATTTCCAGCTGTCCACCCAGTATATGCGGTCTTTATTCACCTACAATACGAAAACCGGCAAAGTCCACAGGATCATGCTCCATCACAATCACGGCTGCGGCAGGTGGTCATACGTGAGGCGTGAAACCGATGTCCCGGAACTCCTCCTGATAGAGCCATTCCTTCAAGAGGAAACGAGGCAGCTGACCGGGAGTGAGATTAAACTGATGATCCAGCGGGAAAGACAGCAGCGGAGCGTCCTGAACAGTACATTGTCCTTCATGTATCATCTGGGCCTGGACGAAAGCCGTATCCCGCCTCATCTATGCTGGACGATTGAGCCGGAGCGGTGGATATTGAACCCTCCGCTTGAGTGGAAGCTGTTTTTGTACCTTCACATACAAAAGGGCACGTTCCATATGGATATGTTCGGGCGGTTCATACGGATGCGCACTGTGCAGGGCGCCCCGGAGAAGGAGCAGGTGATGAAGGAGCTGCTGTACGGCTATTATATGTTATATAATTCACAATAAGTTTCGGAGCTTGAAATTCCAAGTGAATATTGAGAAAATTATATTATCTTGATACTGGAGGGGTAAGAATGGCAAAAGTCATTGCAAGGAATGAACAGCAAACAGAAAACACGTGGGATCTGACGACGATTTTCGAGTCGGACGAAGCGTTTGAACAGAAATATAAAGCGCTTGAGGACCGTCTCGGCGAAGAGGAGAAATACAAAGGCTCGATCGATTCCGCAGGCACACTTGCAGATGCACTGGAAACAGAACGGGAAATCGACATCGAAGTCAGCAAACTCTATGTATACGCCCACCTGAAGCACGACCAGGACACATCGGATGATACGTACAGCGCGATGGAGGCAAAAGCGAGGACGCTCGCAGTCAAATTCAGCACGGCCTGGAGTTTCCTCGTCCCTGAAATCATGAATATCGATGAGGCGGAGCTCAAATCCTGGATGGAGGACAGACGCCTCTCCGAGTTCGCCTTCGATCTCAAGAAGCTCAACAGCAGGCGCGACCATGTCCTGAGCGACAAAGAGGAGAAGCTCATGGCCCGGGCCGGGGAAGTCCTGGCGGGACCGTCATCCACATACGGCATGTTCAACAATGCGGATCTCGAATTTCCGGATGCGGTCGATTCAGAGGGCAACAGGCACACGCTGACCCAGGGGACGTACATCGATCTGCTCAAGTCACCGGACCGCGAGCTGCGCAGGTCCGCATATGAAAATCTGTATACGAGATACGGTGACTTCAAAAACACGCTGAGCCAGACGCTGCAGGGTGTCGTCAATACGCACGTATTCCAGGCTCAGGCGAGAGGCTATGATTCAGCGCGTCATCAGGCGCTCTCCAATAACTTTATTCCAGAAAAAGTATATGATCAGCTGGTGGAGACGGTGAATAGGAATCTTCACCTCATGCACCGCTACACTGAACTCCGCAAAAGGCTGCTCGGCCTGGACGAACTCAGAATGTACGACGTCTATGTGCCGATGGTCAAGGACATCGATTTCGAGATGAGCTATGAGGAGGCGAAGGAATGGATGCTGAAGTCACTCGAGCCAATGGGTGAGGAATATGTCGGCATCATCCGCGAAGGACTCGAGAACCGCTGGGTCGACATCTACGAGAATAAAGGCAAGAGAAGCGGCGCCTATTCCTCCGGAACGTACGGCACCAATCCGTTCATACTGATGAACTGGCAGGATAATGTGAACAACCTCTTTACACTGACGCATGAATTCGGGCACAGTGTGCACAGCTACTACAGCCGTCAGAACCAGCCATCGAACATGTCCGGCTATTCCATCTTTGTGGCGGAAGTGGCGAGCAACTTCAACGAGGCGCTGCTCGCTGACTACATGTTCAGGAATCTCGAGGACAACAGGAAGAAACTCTATCTTCTGAATGAACAGCTCGAAGGCTTCAAGGGATCCGTCTTCAGACAGACGATGTTCGCGGAATTCGAGCATAAGATCCATTCCATGAAAGAAGCGGGCGAACCGCTCACAGCAGGGGGCCTCAATGAGATCTATGGAGAACTCAACCGCAAGTATTTCGGTGATGCGGTGGAATATGACGACTTCATCAATGTGGAATGGGCGCGGATACCACACTTCTACATGAATTATTACGTGTACCAGTATTCCACAGGCTACGCAGCCGCAGCCAGCCTGTCCAAGCAGGTGCTCGAAGAGGGGAGCGAAACTGCGGAACGCTATGTCAGGGAATTCCTGAAAAAAGGATCATCAGACTATCCGATCGAAGTGCTGAAAAACGCAGGTGTCGACATGACCACATCCGAGCCGGTGGAAAACGCCATGAAAGTGTTTGAAAGCCAGCTCGACCAGTTCGAAGTGCTGCTTGAAGAGACAGGACTGTAAAATAAGGACAGGCAGATCCAATACGCGGGTCTGCCTGTTTTTTTGATATCCAGTTTAATGGATAAACTGGATGAGGACAGAAGATGCAGAAAACAGCGGGGGGATACTTTTTGTATTTTTATGAATAATTATGCGTATATATTAATCAGGATGACATAAGTAAAAAGAATCGGTGGTGATTAATGCCTCTTATAATGTAATATTACATTAAATTTTGGAGGGTATTGGTCAAAGATCAGGGAAGGTTTTTTTCATGCCCGAATCGATATAAACCGCATGGATTCAATATTTTTAAATGTCATTGAAGGTCAAAAGGGAGGAGGAGATTGTGAATACGTTTTCATTGTGTCATTATTGTGAAAAGCGGCTCAAACTATTGCATAACCTTGTTGACCGTGATATAGTTTAGACATGAAATTTTTATCACTGAAACATACCCCTTTGTTAAAACAGTGAGAAATTTCTCCCATCCCCTTTGTTTGAGCAGCACACTACAGAAGGTGTGCTGCTTTTTTATTTTTGATTAGATCTTTCAGTATAACGATTGCGCATGGCGCAATCAAAATCCAAAATGACGATATGAGGCAGGCCCGGTCGGGTCTGCCTTTTTTATGGCCGGTAACGCAAACGGGGGCCGTCAACCCGTTCAGCCGGCCCCGGTATCACAAACGGCGGCCGTCAACCCGCTCAGCGGGCCCCGGTAACTCAAACGGCGGCCGTCAACCCGCTCAGCCGGCCCCGGTAACGCAAACGGCGGCCGGCAAGCCGTTCAGCCGGCCCCGGTATCACAAACGGCGGCCGTCAAGCCGTTCAGCCGGCCCCGGTAACGCAAACGGCGGCCGTCAAGCCGTTCAGCCGGCCCCGGTATCACAAACGGCGGCCGTCAACCCGTTCAGCCGGCCCCGGTATCACAAACGGCGGCCGTCAACCCGCTCAGCCGGCCCCGGTAACACAAACGGTGGCCGTCAACCCGCTCAGCCGGCCCCGGTAACGCAAACGGCAGCCGTCAACCCGCTCAGCCGGCCGCCGTATCTTTCCATCAGCCGTCCCAAATAAAAAACCGGCCCTCAGGCCGGTTTTCAATGTTCAATTCTATTTCCCGAGACTCGACGTTCCTCCGAATATCTGGTAATAAACGCCTTCGTCGGTTTCTACTTCTTCGATCAGGCGCTGCAGCCGCAGCTTTTTCAATTCGTTCAGCAACAGGCCGCTGCGCCATTCGAATACTGTTTTCAGTTCGTGGAAGCTGACGACTTCGAATGATTCGATATAGTCAAGGATGCTCGGCAGCTGATGTTTCTCTATCTCCGCATCGACAAGCTCATTGATGATATATGTGTATATATGGTAAGGGTAGACACCTTCCACCTTCACGCCTTCAGCGTGCACATCGCCGGAGAAAAAGACCATGGCGGGCAGCGTTTCGACGTCCATCTCCCGGTAGACGGAAAGATCGCGGCGGAGCATTGTCCTTACGGCTTCGGAGCGCGCGTCGCTGAAAAATGAGGAGATATCAAGACCGGCGAGACGCGCGCTCGCCTCCAAGTGCTCGGCAGTGCAGATGCTGCGCGTCGGCGCGATGCGGTTCAGTACATAGCGTATGAAGGCGCGCGCCTTGTTGCGGCCCTGGATTTCCGCTGCCTTGTAGGCGAGCGCGATGTTGTCGATGTCCGATGTGGACTGTGCCTGGCACTTGGTCAGGACGGTCAGTGACGGTGCAAGGATCTTGGTGATGGAAATGTGTCCACGGTATTCGATCAGAAGCTTGTTGATGATGGGTTCCATCTCCTGGCAGCTTTCTGAAAAAGGATCGAAAAAGTAGAAAATCTCAACATGGCGGGTTGTCGGCTCCAGTACAAGTGACTGTTCGCGGGAATTATTCATGTCCTCACCCTGCTTAATCTGTTGAATTCACCATATGGTTTGCGGTCATGGTGTAGCGGGCCATCAGATATTCTCGCATCTCCTCTTCAAGCCCGACGTCCTCCATCGCTTTTCCCATATTTTCAAGCCACGCCTCTTTCGCATGCGGTGTAATGCGGAACGGCATGTGCCTCATCTTCATCATCGGATGGCCGTATTCCTGGTTGTACAGGTTCGGACCGCCGAGGAACTGTGTCTGGAACAGCTTCTGTTTATAGGCGGTCTCACTCAGGTCATCCGGAAAAAGGAAGTTCATCCTGTCATCCTCGGCAACATAGGAGTAGAAAATGTCGATCATCCGGTAGAGCTTCTCCTCGCCTATCTCCTTAAATGGTATAGGCATAGTGATCACCCGTCCTGATGCTTGCGAGCTTGTTGTAGAACCGTTCGCTTTTCGTGACTTCCCCGCGGCGTTCTATGCCGGCCTCCTCAAGGAGCTGCAGGAAGCGGGTCTCCCCTTTGTCATGGTTGTCGACCTCGTATTCCAGCTCGAAATCCTCCTCGTCCAAAAACGTATTGCGGTCGAGCACGAGAAGTCCCTCCCTGTAGGGGACCTGCCGCCGCTCGGTGGACAGTGCACCATAGATCTTAAGACGGGATATATCGATGTCATAGCGGGCGAGCTCCCCCCGGATGAGCTCGGGCAGCTCAGCAGGCCGGATATCCCGGTCGAAATTCAGCTCGCCTGAAACCTCGCCATGATATTCCATCACACCTTTTTCAGTCGGTTCCTTCAATGTCATCATCTGGATGCCCTCGGCGTCGCGGATGCGGAGCAGTATCCTGTTCTTCCTCATATCGAGGTCCGGTGTATCTATATAGAAATTCGTCTGCACAACCGGCTTCTGGCTGCTGAAATATTTCTCTTCGAGACGTCCGTATTCCTGGCCGCTCAGCATGTTTTTGAATTCTATTTCCAATTCTTTCATTATGGAATCCACTCCTTGACTACATTATCTATAAATTGAAATGGACTGTAAAGCAAACAGGTTTCAGCGTTATCAAAAATGCTGTACTGTGGTAGAATAAAGTGCGCAAGGAGTGAATGACTTGGATATATACGTAGACGAAATCAAATTTGAAGAAGAAATATTGAAATGCCATGCTGACGCGGATCTCACAGGGATGACGGCTGCCTCGCGCATGATCGTGGACTCCGACAACATGAGCTTCATCTATCTGCTGGACGACGGTGATGCATTCCAGAGGGTGCACTTCGTAAAGGAGACATGGTCCATGCTGGATGACTACAGGAATGGGGAGATCCTGCTGAACGGCGAAATCACACTCGCCGGTTTCTGGGAAGAGATGGACTTCCTGCTCGATAACATCGTTGACAACAATAACTACGGCAGGGAATTCGAGAGTGCCGTCAGAGATCAATTCAGATTATAGTATATAACTGACTGGGGTGTTTTTGATGGAAGAATGGGAGAAGTTTCTGAGGCCGTACAAACAGGCTGTCGAAGAACTCAAAGTTAAGCTGAAGGGGATGCGCAAAGACTATCAGTTGAAGCGCCAGTCCTCTCCGGTCGAATTTGTGACCGCACGCGTCAAGCCGGTGCAGAGCATCATAGAGAAGGCGAGCACCCGCAATATTCCGTACGACCAGCTGCGCGCCGGGATGTATGATATCGCGGGTATCCGCATCATGTGCCAGTTCGTCGATGACATAAAAGTCATCACGGAGCTTATCCGCAGCCGGACGGACATGACGGTGGTCGAAGAGCGCGACTACATCGAAAACACGAAGGAGAGCGGTTACCGCTCCTATCATCTCATCGTCGAATATCCGGTCGAGACCATCGGCGGGACCGTGGACATCCTGGCCGAAATACAGATCCGCACGCTGGCGATGAACTTCTGGGCGACGATAGAACACACGCTGAACTACAAGTACAGCGGTGAATATCCGCCCGAAATCAAAAAGCGCCTCCAGAATGCGGCGGAGGCGGCGTACCTCCTCGATCAGGAAATGTCCGAAATCCGCGAGGAGATCCAGGATGCACAGAAATACTACACTAAAAAACGCAATATATAGACGCATATGGCCACACGGTCTTTATTCTCAGGAAGGAAGGGCGGATGCAGATGAAATTCTTCATCGTCTCCAAGGGGGACACGAAATCGAATGCACTGAAAGACAAGATGATGAACTATATGGTCGACATGGGGATGACGCCGGATGAGAAGAAGCCGGAGATCGTCATTTCGGTCGGCGGGGACGGGACGCTCCTGCAGGCGTTCCACAGCTACCAGCATATGATGGACCACACGGCTTTCGTCGGCGTCCATACGGGGCACCTCGGATTCTATGCGGACTGGCTGCCGCACGAGGTGGAGCGGCTCATCATCTCGATCCAGAATGATGAATTCCAGGTGATCGAATATCCGCTGCTCGAGACGATCGTGCGGTACGGGGCGGCGGGCACCGAGACACGCTATCTCGCACTGAACGAGGCGACGCTCCGTACGAACAACGGCACGACGCTCGTGATGGATGTCGATATCCGCAATCAGCATTTCGAGCGGTTCCGCGGGGACGGCCTCTGCATCTCGACGCCGTCGGGCTCAACGGCCTACAACAAGGCTCTGGGCGGCGCGCTGATCCATCCGTCGCTCGAAGCGATACAGATCACTGAGATTGCATCGATCAACAACCGTGTGTTCCGGACGGTCGGCTCACCGCTTGTGCTGCCGAAGCACCATACGTGCCAGGTGCTGCCTGTGAACAGTGAAATATACAATCTGACGATCGATCATATCAACCTCGTACATAAAGGGGTGAAATCCATCCAGTTCCGGGTGGCGGATGAAAAGATCCGTTTTGCGAGATTCAGGCCATTCCCGTTCTGGAGAAGGGTCCATGACTCATTCATCTCCGCAGAATAAAAAGCACTTGCAAAAGTGCTTTTTGTAGTTGGACTTGGATATATTCCCGCCGGAGGGGCATGAGTATAAAGAAAGAATGACAGGTGGTGGCAGAGTTGGCAGAGTTCAACGAAAACATAGACGAAATGGTGAGCCACGGAGCATTGCGCTCCATGCTCAAAGATGATAATATAGACGACTTCAGAAGGGAGTTCCTTGCACTCCACAGCTATGAACAGAGTGAATTCTACCTGGAGATCGGGAATGATGAGCGCATGCGCCTCTATCATTTCCTGGATCCCGACGAGGTTTCCGATTTCTTCGACAACCTCGAGCTCGAGCCCGAGGAGTTCGAAGAGATCTTCGATGAGATGGACGCGCGCTACGCGGCGCATATGCTCGGCTCGATGCAGTACGATAATGCAGTGGACATACTGAATGAGGTGTCAAAGGAGAAGCTGACTTCGTTCCTCACCCTGATGGACAGGGAGGATGCGCGTGAAATACGCGCCCTCCTGAACTATGAGGAGGACACCGCCGGCGGTATCATGACGACCGAGTTCGTCAGCGTGACATCGCTCATGACAGTCCGCGAGGCCATGCGTCATCTGAAAGAGAAGGCGCCGGGTTCTGAGACGATCTACTACGTGTTCGTGGTGGACGAGGAGCGGCGCCTCGCCGGTATCATGTCCCTCCGTGAACTCATCATCGCCGATGATGATGAATACATCGGGGACATCATGACGGAGCGCGTCGTATCCGTACGTGTGTCGGACGACCAGGAGGATGTTGCGCAGATCATGCGGGACTACGACTTCCTTGCCGTGCCGGTCGTCGATTACCAGGATCACCTGGTCGGCATCATCACAGCCGATGACATCATGGATGTCATCCACGAAGAGGCGGGCGAGGACTATTCCAGGCTCGCCGGTATGAGTGAGATCGAACCGACGACGGATTCCTCCATCTCGACAGCCAAAAAACGGCTGCCGTGGCTCGTCGGCCTGACATTCATGGGAATGATCACGGCGACGATGCTGACTACATTTGAAGATACACTGGCCCAGGTGGCGATACTCGGCGCTTTCATCCCCATCATCGGCGGTATGGCCGGAAACACCGGCACACAGTCCCTCGCCGTTGCCGTCCGGGGTATCGCAACAGGGGAAATACAGGAAGCAAGCAAAGTGAAGCTCGCCCTCCGCGAGATGGGCTCCGGTGTCATCACCGGGGCCGTCTGCGGGGCGGTGCTGTTCACCATCATCGTGCTGATGTACCAGTCGCCGGTGCTCGGCATGATCGTGAGCGCAAGCCTCATGATCGCGATGACCCTCGCGACGCTGCTCGGCACACTGGTGCCGCTTGCAATGGCACGTGTGGGCATCGACCCTGCGGTGGCAAGCGGCCCGTTCATCACGACGGCGAATGACATCATCAGCCTGCTGATCTACTTTTCGCTTGCCAACGCGTTTATGTCTTACCTGATCTAAGGAGAAACTATGGAACATGGACCATCCGTATTATCGCTTGCCATCGTGGTGCTCGCAGCCCTGCTCACACCCATACTGGTCAACCGGCTCAAAGTCAGTTTCCTGCCGGTCGTGGTTGCAGAGATCATCGTCGGTGTCATCATCGGTAATTCATTTTTAAATATCGTGGATCCGAACGATCCATGGCTCAACATCCTGTCGACGCTCGGGTTCATATTCCTGATGTTCCTGAGCGGTCTGGAGATTGACTTCGAAGCATTCATCCAGAAATCCGGACAGCATAAAAAATCAAAGATACTGAAGCGTCCGCTGCCGAACATACTGGCACTCACGCTGTCGATATTCGGGGGTATACTGCTGCTCAGCCTGCTGTTTGCCCTAATGATGAGCTGGGCGGGCATATTCGATGACGTGTTCCTGCTCGTCATCATCATCTCGACCATCTCGCTCGGCGTCGTCGTGCCGACACTGAAGGAGACGAACCTGATCACAAGACAGATGGGGCAGGTCATCCTGCTGGTTGCGGTCATCGCAGACCTTGTGACGATGATCATGCTCGCACTCTATTCGCAGCTCTATGCGGATTCCAGCCAGCCGATATGGCTCATGGGCATACTGGTCGTCTTCGCCATACTGTTCTATTTCCTGGGACGCGTGATGCACAACGCGCAGTTCCTCAAGCAGCTGAACAATGGTACGATGCAGATCGGCATACGCGGAGTGTTCGCACTGATCATCATGCTTGTGGCACTCGCAGAAGGCGTGGGTGCCGAGAACATCCTCGGCGCCTTCATCGCCGGCTGCATCGTCAGCCTGCTCAAGCCCGAGAAGGACATGCACACGAAACTGGATTCATTCGGCTACGGCTTCTTCATCCCGATCTTCTTCATCATGGTCGGTGTGGACCTCGACCTGCCGTCGATGTTCCAGGACAGCCGTGTGTTCATCATGATCCCGGTGCTGCTCGCGGCATACTACCTGAGCAAGGTGGTCCCGGTTGCCGTGCTGCTGCGCTATTTCGATGTCAGACGCGTGTCGGCGGCGAGCTTCCTGCTGACGTCAACGCTGTCGCTCGTCATCGCCGCCGCGGTCATCGCCGAGCAGATCGGCATGATTTCGGAGATCGAAAGGGGCATGTTCATCCTCAGTGCGGTCATCGCCTGCATCATCACACCGGTGCTCTTCAAGCATCTCTATCCGGTACATGAAGAAGTGGACAAGGTCATCGACGTGACCATCATCGGGAACAACCAGCTGACCGTGCCGGTGGCAAACAGCATCGCCGGCGGCCTCTACAATGTGAAGCTCATCTTCCACAGGAACTTCTCGAATTCGCGGGGGTCGAACAGGGACAGCCTGACATTCCATGAAATACCGGAATATTCGAAGGAGGCACTCTCGGCGCTGGGGGCGTTCGATACCGACATCCTGGTCGTCGGCGCCAACGACTCCTCGCTCAACTGGCAGGTCGCCGGCCTCGGCAAAGAGGCGGGCGTCGAACGGATCATCTACCGCGTGGACGATCCGCGCCAGGAGGAGGAAGTCAAAAAGCTCGGCTACGAACTCTTCTCCACAATGCTCAGTTCGAAGACGCTGCTTAAAGGCCTCATCGAATCGCCGAACATGATCGAACTCCTGTCAGACGAGGAGACATCAATCTATGAAATACACATGAACAACTACAGATACGACGGCGTAATCCTCCGCAACTTCCCGTTTGCGGGTGACATCATCTTCCTGCGCATACTCCGCGGACAGGAATCGATCGTGCCGCACGGGGATACGCCGCTTGAAGTCGATGACAAGATCTTCGTCACCGGGGCGACCGATTATGTCGAGGAACTGAAGAGAGAGCTGGAACTGTACTGATCACGGAGCTGCCGCACTGCGGCGGCTTTTTTTGACCTGACGGTTTCCTGAACCGGCGGACGGGCACAGCCGGGCTGGAGGTTTTTATCCTCTTGGACCCATGTTTTAGTTGCAATCGGGAGTGAAAAAATGTAGATTAGTAGTAGGTACTAATAACAAACTATAAATTGTTTTGGGCGGGGGGCTGCGGTTCCGTGTACCAAATCCGAAAAGGGAGTTAATCATTTATGAATCTCGAAGGTAGAACCTATGTCATCATGGGTGTTGCAAATAAGCGCAGTATTGCGTGGGGCGCTGCACGTGCGCTCGATAGAATGGGGGCGAAACTCGTCTTCACGATCCTGAACGAGCGTTTCCGCCGTGAGCTGGAGAAGCTTCTGGGCGAGCTCGAGGGCGATCACGACATCGTTGTGGAATGTGATGTTCAGGACGATGCGCAGATCGAATCTGCATTCAGGGAAATCGGTGAGAAGACGGGCGGCATCGACGGCCTGCTGCACGCGATCGCTTTCGCCGGCAAGGATGAGCTGCAGGGCGGCTACAGCGAAACGTCCCGCGAAGGGTTCAAAAATGCGCTCGATATCAGTACTTACTCACTGACAGTCGTTGCCAAGCACGCGAAGAAGATCATGAACGAAGGCGGCAGCCTCGTCACGATGACCTACCTCGGCGGCGAGCG
>Ga0079225_10000943_pt1 | contig 16094 bp, 16 predicted proteins | sample Poulit2012_FD_76344 | JGI IMG/M metagenome (GOLD analysis project Ga0079225, IMG submission 76344) | Agricultural soil microbial communities from Georgia to study Nitrogen management - Poultry litter 2012 | ecosystem: Environmental > Terrestrial > Soil > Agricultural land | place: USA: Georgia... | reverse complement strand
CTTAATTTTTAGTTGCGAATTTAAACAATTCTACAAGAATGGTTTAGAAAAGAGGAGATAAAATAATGTAATTGCATCGAATTTTTTAAATACAGGCGGTTTATCAAAGTATATTTTTAAATCTTAACCATCTAAATTCCTCTATTTTATCCTGAAAACTAAAAAATCCTATCTTATGACTAACAAAGTTCCTAATCCTTAAACTTATAATTCAAACCGATTATGAAAATTCGTTTAGGATTCTCAATATTCCATTGTCTGTTTATCATAAGGTAAGGATCCAAGATGTGTTTTTTGGAAACTGAGATATCAACACCCGCTGTAATCCTATGTCGATTAAATCCGGTATGAGTTGCACTCCTATCATACAATGAAAAACGAAAGTCAACAGAGAAATGAGGTCTGTATTTTTTATTTATACGATATTTTACTTTTATGGTATTTCTTAAGGCTGTTGCCGGTGGAAAGCCGCGATTATTTTTATAATGTACGGTTTTGATTTCGGATTGGAATCTTATACGATTTGAAAATCTAAATTTTTGATGCTTCTTTCTAAAAATAATATCCCCCATAAGGCGATGTCGTTGCCCAAGAACTCTTTTTTTCATTCGTTTATTAAGGGTATAGCGGTAATTCAGTCTGAATCTCAGCCAACTCTTCATCTTATATTCACCTGAAAAAGTGGTATTCGATTTTTTGAATTTACTGGCATTTTCTCTAAATCTAAATTCTTGTTTGAGTGTTAATCCGAATTTTTTATTAAGTTTCTTCTTATATTTCCCACCTATCCTAAATCCATAGTCATCTGTTGTTTGTGCTGTTAAACCAATAGAACAAAGAAGAAAGAGAATAATTAAAGAAGACCTGAATTTAGACATCACGATTATCTGAACTGTAATAATAAATTTTCAATCTTGCCCGATCTCGTAAATAATCTATTCTTTTAACATACACCCTGTGAATATCGAGTCCTGTCCGCTCTTTTAGATCAGCTATTAGCTCATCGTTATTACCCGGTTTTACCAAGTCAATATTTTCATAATCCACCGATTTTGAAAATTCGGGTTTGAGAAATATGTTACCGGAAATAAGATAAGCAGCGAGCAGCAGGATGGCATTAATAATTATTATTTCAACCCAGGTTCCCATATTAATAGCCGAGACAAGTCCAAAGGTTATCGATAAAAAGAGATAGGTCATATCTGTAGCCGCAATATTTTCAGATCGATATCGCAGCATGGCAAAAATAGCGAACAATCCGAAAGCTGCTCCGATACTAAACCCATCATCTGCATCGAGTAAGACGGTAACGATAAAAATCACCAAATTAAACATGAAAAACGTAAAGAAATAATCGTGACGTCTATAAACTTTAAAATAGATGAACCGAAGCAAGACAACCATGGTAGCTACGTTAATTCCCAATCGCACAAAGAAATCCAAGTTAAAGTGATCGATTCGCAGTGCAAAAAAATCAGACGAATCAGCAGTTGAGTTTTTCATTCCGCCCTGATCGAGCATTTCAGGAGGTAAGATTTGACCGATAACTCCAATTGAAATCAGAGACAATCCTCCTAATAAAATCCATTTTAATTTAATTTTCATTTTCTAAAGGTATTTCATTGTTGATTTTCCTTAGTTTTCTTAAGGTCATCTTAAAAAGATTTGCTTTTAAATCGGGTTTCAGCCGAGAAGAACTGAGACAATACTTACTCATCGACATTTTTCTAATCCGTGTTTTACGCAAACGATTGATAATTGGGGATCTAAATTTATAATCTTGTTTAACTTCCAAGATTACTACTGCACCAAAATGCGTATTTTGATTTTCATACTGGGCATTTACATTAAAATCCAAAGAAAACCGCTCTTCCCCTGCTTTGGAAATAAATGAAACTCGGTGATATTTAACCGTCACTGCCGGAATTAACCGTGAGGGATCTATATTTGGTAAATTCCTCGATATAAATTCAATTTGATTTTTTTTAAACGGAAAATTTAATTCTTCACTTAATATCCGCTCTTTAATAGTTCTCCCTCTGTTTCTTTTTAATTTCACTTCCAAAAACGTAGTTCCTGTAATTGGGTAAGAACGATATCTAACTTTTGCCCGATTAACAATACCGTTATGGTGCTCATTGAAAAACTTATCATCAGGCGTATCGAAATAAAGTGATATATAAGGGGAAACAACAGACTCCTCAATCTCTACAATTTTATACTCTGACTCCAGACCGGTTAATACATCGGCCAATTTGAGATGTGGAATGGAAATTTAGTATCTATTCGATTCATTTGTTGTTCTCCTATGAGCTGATGAAACGGTATGCGTTCAAAACGATCAAATAAATCATTAGAAATTCCTGATGAATCATCCATCTTGAATTTTAAATTTTTATTGTAGCCTGATTAGATTATTTTAATCACTTAATGCGTGAATCCTGATTTGGGTTTAATTTTATCTTTAATGCTCATTAAAGTTAATACCAGATTCTCAGGGTAACTTTACAATCACTTTTTCAATAAGTATTGTTTTCTGACTTTTTTGCAATATAATTAATTATTGACAACAAGTACTCTTAAGCTATTCAATCAGCAACAAACTTTCTTTACTTTGAGGTTAGTGCTTTTACTAAAAAGCACCGTGGTGCGTAATAAGAGGCTCATTTCACGGGCTGATTTATTCTTTTAGAAAATAACATTTCAGGATAGGTGGTTTGGACGGAAGCTCTGTTTTCAGAGATAGGAATTTTTGTTTGAGAGGTCAAATTGAGATTTCATAAAAACTTACCGGAATCACTAAGGTTACGCGTTTGAATTTTTCCAAAGTACTTGGGAAACGTTGTAAAACTTTGAAAAAGTAGGCAGTCGCTTTGTGAGTACTTTTCCAAAGTTCTCAAATCTTCCCTTGGTCTTTGGAAAGTTTCCGCGTGCTCCTTGAAAGTTATTTTAAGCTCTTGATCAAATAAAACCCACTTAGCCGTAAATAATTAAATAAGAATAGTTAGAAATTCCGTATCTGAAAAAGTATTTTTAGCTTTGTTTGTCCACAGTTTTTTAATGACCGATAAATTCTTGATGAAAATAAAATTATATCTCCCTACTTTTCTTTCGCTATTATTGCTGGTGTTACTCAGTGCTTGTCATACTGAAAATGACGAGTATGGCCCGGCGATTCCCAAGGAAAGACAGATTGATTACTTTCCTTTAGCCATAGGAAATTATTGGGAATACGACCGAGAGGAACAGATTATCAATCATTATTATAAAACGAATACTGAAAAGTTAACCGTCACAGATTCCATAGAGGAATTTGACACGCCGGGATATCTTTTTACTGCTGATGTAGCCACTGATAAACAAGGAATTGCCACTCAATTGCTGACAGGTGGAACACTTAATAAAGTTGAAGGAAGGTTGGTTTTTAATGGTAATTTCACCTATCATTTTCCGGTGATTGAAGATTCTCTTGTTATTCCACTTCAAAATGCTTTAATTCTTCACCAAAATAGAAATGAAGGATATGTACTTTCAACCGCTGAAGGTCAAATCTATCAGAACTTAGTGATAGATCAAGCGGAAATTCCGTTGATTTACAATTACAACTTACAATTTATACAAGGAAAAACTTCTACAGACGCCCCGGCTCTTGTTGACGATTATGAAGAGATGATATCTTCAAAGTTAATTTTGACATTGTCGGCTACGGCGATAAGCGATTCACAAACCGTACTAAATATTTTGCCTGAACAAGAAGTATTAGTGACCGATTTCTCCTTCGCTAAAGATGTAGGAATATTTCGAACCTACTCAGATATATACCTTGAATTCAACCATCTCTCCGAGTTTTCCTTATCTGAAATATCTCCTTTTACCGGTTGGAACTCCCAGGAATTAAAAAAAATCAATCTAAAATAAAGATTCTTTTATTCTCATCTTCATTTAATTTATGTGAAATCGACCCCTTAGAATTTGGAAAAGCTATTCACAGCTCAGCAACAATACATTAACCGCTTATTAACATAAACCCTTGTTGTTTTTATAGAGTTTTGCCCGTATTACTAACAATCAAAAATAATTCACCCATGAAAAAGTTGTTTTTAATATTACTATGCCTAATAGGATTTGGATTCACTTCACAAGCCCAAGAAATCTCTCCCAATGCTCTCGGTCTTCGTTTCGGAGGTGGTAATGGATATGGAGCTGAATTTTCTTACCAACGTCATTTAGGAGGAAGCAATCGTTTAGAACTGGATTTAGGTTTCAGAAGTGAAAGCGATTTCAATTCTTTTAAAATTACCGGACTCTATCAATGGGTTTGGAATATTGAAGGAGGCTTTAATTGGTATGCCGGAGTTGGAGCAGGTATTGGAAGCGTAAACGATAGAAGAAGCGATGATAAAGGCGATGGTGCTTTTGCACTTCTTGCCGGAGATATAGGAGTTGAATATGTGTTTGATGTTCCCATACAAGTATTTGTTGATTTTAGACCAGAAATTGTGTTAGCCAGTTATGATGTTTATAGAAGCTTTGGGCCTGATTTTGCGATTGGAGTAAGGTTTCGTTGGTAAATAGATAAACTGTATTCTCAAATAAAAAGCGTTCTGTAAATTCATTTTGCGGAATGCTTTTTTTATTTGACACAACTTGGTGGTTATTTGAATTTTGCGTAGACAGTTTTTTTTAAAATAATATTTAATCCACCTTCTTTCTTTCTCTATGAGATCTGAAATAATTTCACTAAATCGAGGTCGTGTAAAACGCATAATTTTTGATTTTTATTTGATGATTAATTCAAAGACAGTAAATGTGCGTTTTACACATTTTTTGGACAGTATCTCTTTTTTGATCAACCCCTTATTAGCCTTGGAAAATCTTTTTGGTTTGTGCGACAATAGATTGTTTACCCTAAATTTCTATTATAAACGAAATGAAAGTTACCGCGGACTTTATCGTTTTTTGTCCTTACAAAAGTTCGATATAAGAACACGGCAACAGTTTATTATTGATTTTCACGTTTCACTACTGTTTAGGAAAACAAATCTAAAGATTCAACGGAATATCATACGCCATTTCTTTACGGCGAAATAAGAAATCACCATTCCTTACTGAAGCCAGAACATCAACCCTCTTTCGAATTGCTTCAAAAACAGAGGATTCGTTAAGAACGATGAAATTGGCTTTCTTGCCAACCGCTATGCCATAATTATCTTGGATGTTTAAACAGCGTGCTCCGTTATAGGTGATTAAATCAAAACTTGTTTTTATCTCTTCCGGAGACATCGTTTGTGCCAAATGGATTCCATTATCGAGAATGTTCATCATATTTCCGTTCCCCATTGGATACCATGGATCGTTTATTGAATCTTGTGCAAAGGCGACATTAATTCCGGATGCTATAAACTCTTTTACTCTGGTCAATCCACGACGTTTTGGATAGGTGTCTTGCCGACCTTGCAGATAGGCGTTTTCAGTAGGACAAGAAATAAAATTCATTTTGCTCTTTTTAAAAAGGTCCATCATTCTAAAAGCATAGGAATTATCTGCAGAACCAAAGGAACATGTATGGCTTGCCGTGGTTCTGGTGCCATAGTCCTCCATCAGAACCAGCGCATTTAATAATTCGACAAAACGGGAATGGGTATCATCGGTTTCATCACAATGTACATCTATCATTTTATCATACTTTAAAGCCAGTTCAACGATGTCATGAACCGATTTTTCTCCAAACTCTCTTGCCGGTTCGTAATGTGGAATTCCTCCAACAGCATCGGCTCCCATTTTCAGCGCTTCTTCTACTAAGTCACCTCCATTTTTATAAGTGTACATTCCTTGTTGTGGAAAAGCGACAATTTGAATATCAACGGTATCCTTAAGATCTTCTTTCATTTCCAACAAAGCTTTTAGCGCCGTAAAATTTGGATCTGTTACATCTATATGGGTTCGGATATGCTGAACTCCTTGAGACACTTCATCCTTAATACCTTTCATAGCCAATTTTTTCACACTTTTTACCGTTAGCGTTTCTTTAAATTTTGGCCATAGCTCAATAGCTTCAAACAATGTACCCGAACCCGCTCCTTCTTGTCCAAGTTCAGATAAAGTATAAACATAGTCCAAATGCAAATGCGGATCTACATAAGGCGGCATCACAAGTTTGCCATGAAGATCAATTTCTTCTGTACATTTAGGTAAATCACTTCCGATCCGAATGATTTTGCCATTTTTTACAATCAATTCGGTTGCTGCATCGTTGCGATATATTTTCGCATTAAAAAATTTTCTCTTCATGGTTGATTTAATTTTTGTTTTGACTGTTTTTTGTTTCGAACATTTTTCAAACCCAGATTACTTTAACCTGGAAGATAAGGGATGAAGGGTTAAAGTTCAACGGTACATTTTATTTTAGCCCTATTATCCTTGGGTTGTCGACTTTCTAAGTGTCCGAAAAGTCTTTTTTTATATTTGGATGAATGATAATACTTAGATAAACAAAAAATGCGAACAACTTTTATCGCAATATTATGGCTTTCAACCATAATTCTTTGGATTAATCACAAAAAATATGAAGATTTTTTACATGAAATATTTCCACTTTTTTGCAACCTATCAAAGCGATTCTGTTTGTATTTGATCTATCGTGATTTAAAATCTATTATTTCTTTAATACAAACCGCTATTTTAGAATGATCCTCGCTGTTAAACACTTAAAGTGAATGTTTTTGTTTATGATTATTCAGTAAAGCTTCTGCATAAATTTCTTCATAATAAGGCAATATCTCTTCTATATCAAACTTAAGCGCTACTTCTTGTGCTGTTCTTTTAAAATCTCTCAACCGGTTATCATCTTCAAGAATATAAATTGCATTTTTCGACATTTCTTTTATATCTCCAACCGGGCTTAAAAAGCCTGAAATTCCATCTTCATTCACTTCAGGTAAACCTCCGGCATTTGTAGAAATAACGGGAACTGCATTTGTCATTGCTTCCAGTGCGGCCAATCCAAAACTCTCTGTTGCTGAAGGCAATAAAAATAAATCTGAAAGACACAGGATTTTATTTATTTCGTGACTGGCGCCCATAAACAAAATATCATCGCTTATGCCAAACTTCACAGCCAACTTTTTTGCACTGCTTATTTCCGGCCCCTCTCCTACCAATAATAATTTAGCTCTCATCTTTTTGCGAATTTCATTAAAGATCCGAATGACGTCATCCGTTCTTTTTACTTTTCTAAAATTACTGATATGTGTAATTATTCGCTCGTCATCCGCGGCAATTGCTTTTCGTTGAATCAAACATTCTCGTATTTCGCTTTTAGCTTTATCGATTCGTTTTTTCACATCGATAAAGTTGGGAATAACTTTAATTTCCTTTTTCACATCAAACAATCGATAAGTATCTTCTCGCAAACTTTTAGAAACTGAAGTAACCACATTACTGTGGTTGATGCTAAAAGTTACCGCAGGTTTATAAAACGGATGGTTACCCACCAAGGTGATATCTGTTCCGTGAAGGGTGGTCACCATCGGAATTTTAATCCCTTCATCTTCCAACATTTTTTTGGCCATATACCCGGCGTAAGCATGTGGAATGGCGTAATGCACGTGCAACAAATCAAGCTTTTCCTTTTTAATTACGTTCACCAACTTACTCGATAAAGCCAATTCGTATGGCTGATAATGAAACAACGGATATTCTGGAACATTGACTTCGTGAAAATGAATATTGGGCGAAAGCTGCTCTAACCTTACCGGTTGTTTATAGGTTATAAAATGAATATTATGGCCACGTCTCGATAATTCCATGCCGAGTTCTGTAGCCACCACTCCGCTTCCTCCAAAAGTTGGATAACACACTATGCCTATGTTCATATATTAAAATCTTTTTATAAGTATTTTTTTTAACCGATTTATCACTGCAAGTCTTCTATGTTTTGTCGATTGGGGTTAGTTATCGCCTCATAAATCACTTCTTCAATTTTCGTGCGAATATTTTCTTTGATCAGTTTAGTATTTTTTGGATCGGGATAAGTTCGATTGGTTAAACAGATATAAAGCAAATCTTCTTCCGGATCTGCCCAAGCTATGGTTCCCGTAAACCCGGTATGCCCGAAACTGTTTTTTGAATTTTGATCGATACCCGGACCGGGTCCTTTCAGCTGCGGTTTGTCAAAGCCAACACCTCTTCTAATTTCCTCACTGCAGAAATAGCATTTATTAAACTTTTTAAGGGTGGGTATTTCAAAATATCTTTTCCCGCCATAATAACCACCATTGAGATACATTTGCATCATTTTTGCGATATCATTGCTATTTCCAAACAAACCTGCATGCCCGCCTAATCCGCCAAACATCGCTGCACCCTGGTCATTTACATAACCGCGTAAAGTTTGGTTACGCCAATAATCATCAATTTCGGATGGCACAATGTTTTTTTCAAGAAAATATTTTTTCGGTAAATAACTTAAATTTTCAGCTCCTAAAGAAGCGTAAAAGTGAGTTTTAGTCAATATATTTAAGTCTGCATTATAGTAATTTTCGAGAAAATCGTTGTATAAGTAAAATGGTAAATCACTGTATTTATATTCCATTTTGGTCAGCAAATCACTTTTTCCAATCTCTACCAAAACAGAATCGCGATAATCTGAACGCATATACATATGGTCGGCTACTTGAATGGTGAAATCATTTTTTTTCTGAGTGCTATAATATTTAGAGGAAGCTTTGTTATCTTCCATCGTATTTCTGAAGAAGGGAATCCACGGTTTAAATCTACCGTAATGGCTTAAAGCTTCCAAGAGCGTAATATCTGCTTTGTTGGTACCTTTCAAATAAGGCAGCAATTCCCCAAAAGAAGTATCCAAGGTGATTTCCCCTTGTTCTTCAAGCTCCATCAACAGCGGTAAAGTCGCCAGGATTTTTGTCAAAGAAGCCAAGTCGTAAATCGACTCATCCCCGATAGGTTGTTTTTTATCATAGGTTTGAAATCCATAATTTTTCTGCAGCACCACTTTTCCTTTCCTGGCAACCAACACTTGCATACCGGGAGTCATTTTTTTGGCGATGGCTACTTCAGCAATAGAATCTATTTTCCTTAATTTAAAGGAATTCATTCCTACACTTTCAGGTAATCCGTAGCTCAATCTGCCGATTGGGGAAGTAAAATACCCGGTGCCTTCCGGAAAGTTCTGCCCTATACTTACCGGTAAACGTCCTTTCGCACCGATAGCTCCAAACAGAAGTTGTGCAGCTTTTTCTTGAGCAATTTTACTGTTTTGATAAGCCATCAGAATTCCATCCAAATTGGTGGTGCTTCTCAAATCCATCAACGCATAAGGTCGGGCGAAAACACTTAAGGTAACTTGATGGTTAACCGAAATTTCATGCAACCAAACCAATTCTTGACTGGTGAATTTATATGACGACCAGGGGCTGGTATTGGATTTGTGAAACCCGATAATAACCTCATCATAAGTTTGTAATTTTTCTATTAATTCGTTAAGATGGTCAGCTTTCACCTTATCTACGGTTGTATATTTATTCAACATCTGATAAAACGCACTACCGTCAGCATCTCCCATAGAAACGTAAGCTATTCTTTTCTTGTCCAAATCTCTAATAGGAATAACGGCTTTATTGTTTTTTATCAAAGTGAGTGCATTCTCCATCAATTTCTCATAAAGTACATCATTTTCAATTCCATTTAAATCCTGAATAAGAAGCTGGATGTCAACAGGTTTATAATTATGTAATCCTGTTTTATATTTTGCTCTTAAAATCTTCTTGACAGAATAAGCCAAACGCTCTTCTGTAACAATATCATCTTCATAAGCTCGGATAATTTTCTGAATACTTCCCGGCACATTCATCGGGTACAACAAGATATCATTTCCCGCTAAAAAAGCATCTAAACTGACTTGACTTGGATTATTTTTATCTGCGACACCTTTCATATTCAAAGCATCGGTGACAATCAAGCCATTAAATTTCATTTTATTTTTCAGCAATCCGGTGATAATTGGATGAGAAATTGACGCCGGATGATTTCTTCTGCTATCCAAAGCCGGAACGTTTAAATGACTGACCATTACCCCTGTTAACCCTTGAGGTATCATTTTGTAGTAAGGATAAAGCTCTACACTGTCTAAGCGATTCTTAGAAAAGTTTAAAACCGGCAACGCTTTATGAGAGTCGACATCTGTATCGCCATGACCCGGAAAGTGTTTAGCTGTGGTCAATACGCCTTCCTCTTGCATTCCGTGCATAAAAGCGATTCCTTTTTCAGCAACATTTTCCGGATTTTCTCCAAAAGCGCGATTACCGATAATAGGATTTTGGGGGTTGATATTTACATCAACAGTCGGCGCAAAATCAAACTGTAAACCAATTCTTTTAGCGTGTTTTGCAATTTCCGCTCCTGTTTGGCGTATCAAATCATTATCTTGAATAGCGCCCAAGGTCATATTCCAAGGAAAAGCATAAGTGGAATCTAAGCGCATAGCCAAACCCCATTCCGCATCTTGTCCCATCAGTAAAGAAACTTTAGATGATTTTTGAAACTTATTGGTAAGATTAGCTTGTTGGATAGGATTTCCTTTAAAGAATATCACTCCTCCAATATGATAATCTTTAATTAAAGTCTGTACATAATCGATATTTTCTTGGGATTTTTCAGGAAAAAGATCAACCATAAAGAGTTGGCCTACTTTTTCTTCCAAACTCATTTGATTATATATATCGTCCACCCATTCCGCTTGCGCTAAAGAATCTTGCGCAATCAAGGGATATACAGGTTGTGTTTTTTCAATTTCCTGCTGAGAATAAACCTGGGTATAAGCCGATAGAAATGCAAAAACCCAAAAAACATGCTTCATATACGTAAAGACTAAAAAATTAAATTAATTCACTACCTCGCCCCAAAGCGAAACGGAATAAATTTAAAAAACTTCTTTCAAACCGAGTAGGCAAACTCAAAATTAGATTATTTATTTTCACAATAGTCAAAATCATCGATTTGAAATTGACTTCGAATAGAAGTTTTAAAGATACGAAAAACTCAATCAGTATTATAAAAATCTTTTATGCCAACTTTCCTTCAGTGGAACTTCCCAATGTTCTTCTAATTCTCCTTTGGTATTAACCAGGTTATTGAACACAATAGTATCGGGAGAAACCGCTCTATCCTTAACCATTTTTCCAAAATCTTTCAATTCTTTATGGGCGATATATTCGCCTTGACGAAAAGTAACATTCATCTTATCCAGCAAATCTACGTCAAACTTCTCTTGCAAATGTTGAATAAAATGAACCGATGAATCTATCGAACATCCGCTGGTGGCAGCAAAATTCTCATCTACCCCTAACACAATAAAACGGTTGTAGCGTATATCAAAAGATCCGCTTAAATCGGCGCCATGAACGGTCCATTCTTGAACAAAGTTTTCAAGTTCGGATCTTAATTCATTTACCTCTTCATCCGTAAATTTACGATTGGCCTGATAAACCCAAACTCTTGCAGAATCTGGAAGTTTTTCAAAAGGAACAAGCATATTTTATATTATTTTTCTTATTAATAATTGTTGTTTTTCTAAATGAACAGCACACTTCAACTTGAAACAGCTGTTTTTAAATTGATTTTGTAAAAAAGTGAATTGATTATTTATTCGGATTGAGTTGCATCAGCAAACTGAGGTTATCCAGCATGCCTTTTTCATACACCACTTTTTTATCTTTAAATTTCAAAAAAGTCATCCCGTTCACCCCTATTTCTTTTCCGGAAGGTTCTACGCCAAAAATAGCATCATTTTGATGGGTTCCTGTATAATTCCAAAAAACAATTGCGCTGGAATCCTTTTTATTGGGGATTATCTCCGACACGTCAACTTTTAAATCCGGAAAAGATTTATAAGTTGCTTGCAAAAATTTTTTATACGCTTCTACACCTTCAAGCCGCTTGAAATGGGTGTATTCTACAATCAGATTTTCATCGGCATATACATCGAGTAAACCTTCACTGTCTGCATTCCAAATTTGCATATAATTATCTGCACGTTTTCTTAAACTAAAAAGCATACTCTATAAATCTTCAGCTTCGGCAATCATTTCGACCACATCCTGAATATCCATCGGGTCACCGGTTTTTTGTTTTGTCATCCCGTCGGCTAACATCGTATCACAAAATGGACAACCTGTCACAATAATATCGGCTTTTGTTTTCTGAGCTTGCTCAATCCTCATTTCGCTGACCTCACGGTCGCCGCCTTCAGGTTCTTTAAACATCTGTGCTCCTCCTGCACCACAACACAAACTGTGTTTTTTGGTATCTTCCATTTCGATGAGCTCTACTTCCAATTTAGATAACAAAGCGCGCGACGCTTCATATTCATCATTGGCTCGACCTAAATAGCAAGGATCGTGATAGGTGATGCGTTTTCCTTTAAACTTTCCACCTTCAACCTTTAGTTTTCCTTCTTCCAAAAGGGAAGTTAAAAACTGTGTATGGTGCACGATGTCATAATTTCCGCCTAATCCGGGATATTCGTTTTTGATAGTGTTGAAGCAATGTGGACAAGCGGTGACAATTTTCTTTATCCCATATCCGTTGAGCACTTCTATATTCATTTTTGCTTGCATTTGAAACAAAAATTCATTTCCTGAACGCTTGGCCGGATCTCCGGTACAACCTTCTTCACTACCTAAAACGGCAAAATCGACCCCCACTCTGTTTAATATTTTGACAAACGCTTTGGTAATCTTTTTTGCTCTATCATCAAAACTACCAAAACATCCTATCCAGAACAATATATCGGGCATTTTTCCTTCTGCAGCATATTCCTGCATTGTAGGTACTTTTAAAGCCATATTTTCTATGTTTTTTAAAATTTAGTTGCCCAAAGATAATGACTTTTTAGCTCTTTGGAAGACTCCTCCCCGGATTTCAATTTAAAGGAAATACTTTAGAGCGATTCTAAATAGAACCCTGCGAAATAGGCTTTTTGGGTTGTTTACGATTTTGATTTCAGCTTTTACCAAATAATTTCCTTTTTCCCTTCAGCCTTTAAAACAGCATTCGTTTTACTAAAATGCTTATTCCCAAACCAATACCCTCTATTGGCACTTAGCGGTGAAGGGTGACCTGAAGTGAGCACTACATGTTTATCCGTATCGATTTTAGCGCCTTTCTTTTGGGCTTGTCCTCCCCATAATAAGAAAACCACTCCGTTTTTCTCTTCCGATATTTTTTCAATTACCCCATCGGTAAATTTTTCCCATCCTTTTCTTTGGTGACTTCCGGCTTGTCCACCACGAACGGTCAAGGTTGCATTCAACAAAAGAACTCCTTGCTCCGCCCAACATGTCAAATTGCCATTTTCCGGAAAATCCCGGTTCAAATCCTGTTCAATTTCTTTAAAAATATTTCTTAGGGATCGCGGTAAAGGGACATCCTCCCGGACTGAGAAACACAAACCGTCTGCTTGATCTTTGCCGTGATACGGATCTTGTCCTAAAATAACCACTTTCAAGTCTTCAAAAGCACAAGCATTAAAAGCTTTGTAAATATCCTCGAAAACCGGATAACAGGTTTGCGTTTCATATTCGTATTTCACAAAATCCATCAAATCTTTAAAGTAAGGCTTTTTGAGTTCTTCTTTCAAAACCTCCTTCCAGTCTGATGCTAATTCAAGTTCCATATAAAATGGGGGGTTAATTTAAAAATGACAATATATTTAAAAAATTTAAACCGTTGGTTGCTTTTATGCATTCTGAGAGAAAACCATTAAATTTGCAGGAAGTTGATTATTATATGATAAACATTTCAGAAAAGACCCTGACGGACTTGGAATTTTCGACTGTGCGAGAACAGTTGAGTGAATTTTGCGTGACCCACATGGGAATAGAAAAGGTAAAGAAAATTCGCCCTTTCAAATACCCACAACAAATTTTATTTGCCCTAAATCAAACACAGGAATACAAATCTTCTGCTCATCAGGACCAACAAATCCCGCGACATGGTTTTGAAGAAATTCATGAGGAAATTCACCTACTGGGTATTAAAAACAGCATGCTGGAATTGCGTAGTTTACGCAATATTGCTACCTTATCTGAAACGGCAAACGCACATTTAAAATTTTTCAAGAAAAATCGAGCACTCTATCCAAATCTATACAAGAGTACGGAAGAAATTGAATACACCAAGTTTATCTCCGATAAAATCAACCAAGTCATCGATCGGTTTGGAGAGATTAAAAACAATGCCTCTCCACTTTTACAAAAAATCAGGCAATCGTTGAATAGCTTACAAGGCAAAATTGATTCGAGTTTTAATGTCGAATTAAAACGCTGTCAAAAGGCCGGTTATTTAGATGAAATTAGAGAATCGGTTATGGAGAACAAAAGGGTACTGGCTGTATCTGCTATGTACCGCCGTCGAGTACCTGGATCGGTTTTGGGCAGATCGAAAACCGGAAGCATTGTTTTTATTCAACCGGAGACCACGTTGAGATTTTCTCAGGAATGGAACAACCTTAAATATGATGAGCAGGAGGAGATCAATCGAATCCTGAAGTTATTGACAGAAAGCATTCGTCCTTATCGCGAGTTGTTGATCGATTATCAAGAATTGCTTTCCGAAATGGATGTGATTGCTGCAAAAGTAGCGTATGCTAAAACGATGAATGCCATTCTACCCAAGATTTCTAAAAGAAGGGAAATGGATTTGAAAGAAGCTTATCATCCTTTACTTTATCTGACCAATAAAGACAGCAATAAAAAGACTTATCCACAAGACATTCTCTTAGACCACGACAATCGTATTATTGTAATATCAGGTCCCAATGCGGGAGGTAAAAGTATTACGCTAAAAACTGTTGGACTTTTACAGATTATGATTCAAAGTGGATTGTTGGTTCCCGTTCACCGATACAGCAGAATGTGTTTTTTCACTAAGATCCTCAGTGATATCGGTGATCATCAGAGTATCGAAAACCATTTGAGTACTTATAGTTATCGCCTAAAAAACATGCGTTACTTCTTGCGAAAATGCGATAAGAACACGCTTTTTCTGATCGATGAATTTGGAACCGGAACAGATCCGGAATTGGGAGGCGCACTGGCTGAAACTTTTTTGGAAGTATTTTTTGAACGGAAATCTTTTGGGATTATCACCACGCATTACGCGAACTTAAAAAAGATGGCCAATGAAACCGATGGCATACTCAATGCCAATATGCGATTTGATAGCGGAAGCCTCGAACCGGAATTCAAATTACAATTGGGAGAAGCCGGAAGCTCTTTTACTTTTGAAGTAGCTCAAAAAAATGGTATCCCTTATAGTCTGATCAATCGTTCAAAAAAGAAAGTTCAACGCGGAAAAATTCGTTTTGATAAAAGTATCGCTAAATTACAGCAAGAACGCTCCAAACTTGTCAAAACCAAAAAAATACTGGAAGAGGAAAAACTCAAAGCTGCTGCACATAAAGAAAAATTGGAAAATACAAATGCTCGCATTCAAGAAAAACTCGAGAGCTTCCAAGAGTTATATGACAGCAATCAACAAGCCATTCACTTAGGTCGCCGTGTGGATAAGCTGGGCCAGGATTATCTCCACGATAAAAACAAGAAAAAACTTATCTCAGAATTCCTAAAGCTTGTGGCTATTGAAAATTCCAAACGCAAAAAGCAAAGTAAAAAACAAAAAAAGAAGGAAAAGCGCAAACAACAAAAAGTACAACAAGAAGCTGAGCAAAAAATGGCTCATATCCGTAAAAAGAAAGAAAAGGAGAGAAAACAAGCCATACGAACTGCCCGAAAAGAGGAAAAAGAAAGAATTGCTTCTTTAAAAGTCAATGACCACGTACGTTTGGAAGGAAGTAAAGCTGTTGGTATTTTAGATCGCATAGAAAAGGGAAAAGCTTTTATCGATTATGGGATGTTTACTACGGAAGCGGATTTGACTAAGTTGGAATTGGTGAAAAAAGGTTAGGAGTTGTGATTGACGATTGGAGATTGGAGATTGGAGATTGGAGATTGGAGATTGGAGATTGGAGATTGGAGATTGGAGATTGGAGATTGGAGATTGGAGATTGGAGATTG
>Ga0079225_10000942_pt1 | contig 16096 bp, 12 predicted proteins | sample Poulit2012_FD_76344 | JGI IMG/M metagenome (GOLD analysis project Ga0079225, IMG submission 76344) | Agricultural soil microbial communities from Georgia to study Nitrogen management - Poultry litter 2012 | ecosystem: Environmental > Terrestrial > Soil > Agricultural land | place: USA: Georgia... | reverse complement strand
GGCCTCCTGTCTTATAGTGCTATCGACAGCCTCGCGCGTAATGTGTAGGTTACCGGCGGCATCCACCACCGCCTGCCAGTGCGGCAAAATAAATATCGTGGTGTCGGCCTGTTCAATAATGGCTGGCCCCGCAATTTCTTGGCCCACTACGGTGTGTGACCGCTGGATAACCTGGGCCGGCATTGTCTTATCTTGATAGAAAACCTGGCGGTTTGTGGACTTGCTAACAGAGCCTTGCGATGCCTCAAATGCAGGTGCGGGCAAACCCGGCAAATGCCCCGTCACGCTTAAGCGGATACTGTTGACCACAACCGCCGAGGCGTCGTCGGCATAGCCATAAATCGAGCGATGGTCGTTATCAAACCCCTGTCGCAAGGTATTGAGGTCCAAATCGGCAGCCTGCTTGTCGGGAAAGCGGACAGTTAAATCATAGGCCTGCCCCGCATAGCGCATGTCCATGGAATAGCTAAAGGAGGTGTGTTCAATAAAAGGAATACCCTCTTGCGTTAACCAGTCTCGGGCTTCTTTTTCTAACCCTGCCATCACGTCAATGACCTGGGCCACAGAATCCTCATCCAGGGTTTGGCGAAAGGTTTGAATAAAGTCACGCTTGAGGTCGGAAGTCACGGCCCCATAGGCGCAAAACGTGCTGGGACGTAACGGGACAACGATGTGGTTAATGGAAGCTGCCTCGGCCAACAAATTGGCATGGGTGGGTCCAGCTCCCCCATAGGGAATGAGCACATAATCGCGTGCATCCCGCCCCGTGCGCGACATCAATTTTTGCAGCTGGGTGGCCATCTGGGCCGTAGCCACCTGCAAGACGCCAGCCGCCGCCTGCTCAATCGCATGCTCGCCGGTGTAGCCCAGCTTATCCGCAATGGGCTGCAAGGCAGCCCGTGCCAACTCGGCCGACAACGTCATTTGTCCGCCTAAAAAACTGTTAGGATCAATAAGGTTTAACGCCAAATAGCAGTCGGTAATAGTGGCATCACGCCCCCCTCGGCCATAGGCCGCCGGTCCGGGTTCGGCGCCAGCACTTTCTGGCCCCACTTTAAGAATGCCATAGGGGTCCACCCAGGCGATCGAGCCACCCCCGGCCCCAATGGCGGAGACTTCCACTACGGGAAGCGACAGCGGGTAGCTACCAATGACACTTTGATCAGTAACATCCAGCAAACCGTGGTCGGCAATAGCAATGTCACTGCTGGTGCCGCCCATATCGAAGCTAATCGTGTGCGACAAGTCCAATGACCGAGCCAGTTTGGTGGCCGCCATAGCGCCCGCCGCTGGCCCCGACAAAATCGTATCAATAGGCCGTTCCATGGCAGAATCGAGGGACAGCGACCCGCCGTTAGACGTGGTAATCAACACCGGCGCGCTAAGCTTCAAATCGGTTAATTGGATCTGCAAATCTTCCAGATAGCGGCGCATCAAGGGCATAATGTAGGCATTCATGTTGGCCACCATGCAGCGCTCATATTCCCGCATAATGGGCCAGGTGGCGGCCGATGGCACAATGGTCAAGTCCGGCGCTTGGGCCTGTAACTTTGCAGCCAACTCGGTTTCTACCTCGGGGCGCAAATAACTGTTCACCACCAATAACACCACGGTCTGGATATCGCGTTCGGTAAGCTGTTGCACCAAGGTTTGAATGGTGTCGGAATTAACATGATCTTGCACCGCGCCATCGGCATCCACCCGCAACGGCACCTCAACAATATGATGACGGGGAATGATGGGGGCATCAGGCCGGCGTAAAAAGTTAAAAGCCGAGGGCATACGTCCCCGGCCAATGGCCAGGATGTCTTGATAACCCTCGGTAACGATCAACGCCATCTCGGTCCCGCGACGCTGCAAAATTGCATTTAAACCGATGGTCGTGCCATGGGACAGCAGGCCAATGGCTTCGGGCGCCAGCTGGTGTTGCACCAGCAGTGTGGTGAGTCCCCGCTTAATAGCATGGGCCGGATCCGCGGGCGTGCTGGCCTCTTTGTGGTAAAGAAATTGATGGGTTGCGGAATCGTAACCCGTAAAGTCTGTAAAAGTTCCGCCCACGTCAATACCCACACGCAGGCTGGGCTGTTCATCATGAGTCATCTTGCCATAAAACCTTGACCATCAGGCAGCCAACCTTGCTTAAAAATATGTCCGCCCCTACGCCACCGTAAAAAGGGCGCAACCAAAGTGAATGGTGAACAAGGGAAAGTAAGCGTCCTGCCGGTATCCTGAGAATCTGCTAAAGAAGTACAACGTTATAGATTTTAAGTATACCGCGTAAAACGCCGTTAGCATCCCCTATGAATAGGTCTTGTGGCCAATTCCCTATCCTGATATTCTGGGTTTTTACGCGATTGCATTAATAACAAGTCCAATGGAGACGTCATGACACTCGACAGCAGGGATAACTGGGCAATTGCCGTTGATGTGGGGGGCACCTTCACTGACATGGCGCTTTATAGTGAAAATCAACACTTAAAAATCTATAAAGTCCCCTCCAATCCCAAAGATCCCAGTGAAGGGGTGCTCAGAGCCCTGGAACACGGCGCAAATAAGCTCAACCTCTCCTTGGGCGAATTGTTAACACGCTGCCATACCTTTATTCATGGTTCCACGGTGGCCACCAACACCATGCTGGAAGGCAAAGGCGCCAAAGTAGGATTGTTAACGACAAAGGGGTTTCGCGACAGCTTAGAAATCCGTCGTGGCATGCGCGACGATGTGTGGGATCACCGCGCGCCTTTCGCCCCAGTGCTGGTGCCTCGTAGCATGCGTTTAGGCGTGGAAGGTCGTATCAATGCGGCGGGCGAGGAAACCATGCCTTTAAATGAAGCGCAGGTCATTGAGCAAACCCAAGCCTTAATCGCATCAGGAGCCGAGTCGCTTTGCATTGCTTTTTTGCACGCCTATAAGAATGATCGCCACGAGCAAAGGGCTAAAACACTAATTCAAGACTATCTCCACACTAATCAGCTCACGCTTGAGATCACCCTGTCGTCGGAGGTTTCGCCCTTAATTGGAGAGTATGGTCGGACCTCCACAGCAGTGGTAAACGCCGCGTTGCTACCGCTGGTATCGGGGTATTTATCACGCCTAAAAACCCGCCTGGCTCAAGAAGGCCTGGCCACCCCCCTGCTGATGCAGCAATCCAACGGGGGCGTTATTCCATTGGATTATGCCATTCAGTTTCCGGTGAGCTTGCTGCTGTCGGGCCCCTCAGCGGTGGTGGGTGCCTTGCACTACCTATCGGCGCTGTATGAAACCAACAACCTTCTGTCTCTGGAAATTGGCGGCACCTCCACCGACGTTACCATTTTGAATAATGGGGTCAGTTCGGTGGCTGAATCCCTCAGTGTGGCGGGCTACTTGCTCACCGTCCCAGCCGTCGATATTCATACCATTGCTGCGGGTGGCGGGTCTATTGCCAGTGCTGATGAAATCGGTATGATACAGGTCGGTCCAGAAGGGGCGGGCGCCGATCCAGGGCCTGCCGCGTTTTCACTGGGGGGAACCCGCCCCACGCTCACCGACATTCATTTGATTCAAGGGCGCTTAAAAGAAGGTGAGTACGCCAATGGTTTCGTCACGCTAGATAAGCGTTTGGCCATCCAGGCATTAGAAACCCACATTACCGATACACTGGGCATCTCGCTAGATAATGCCAGTTACGGCATTATGGAACTTGCCAACCAGCATGTGCGGCATGCAGTTGAAAAAATCAGCGTAGAACGCGGGATTGATGTGCGGAATTTTGCGCTCGTGGCCGGGGGTGGCGCCGGTCCCATGCATGGGGCGGCCATTGCGCGGGCTCTAAACATTCCTACCATGATTGTGCCGCGCCACTCCGGGGTGCTCTGCGCCCTAGGCATGCTTAACGGCAATGTACAGACGGAATTCATCCTATCCTGCTCAGAGCCCCTGTCCGATGGCCGCATGGCTGCCATTGATCAACACTTTGATCGCCTGGCCAAACAGGCACACGATTTTCTGGATACGCTGGAATTCGACGCCGAGCGACGCACCTTACAAAAGCACCTTAAGCTACGCTATGCCAACCAGTTGTGGGAGGTCACCATTGCGGCCGATGACGGCAGACCCAATGCGACGACCCTACGGGAACGTTTTGAAGCAGCCTACCAACAACTTTATGCCCATATCCAGCCCGACGGCCAAATAGAAATTTCCACGGTGCAAATCACCGCTATTGGCCTGCTGGCCCCTTTATCCATTGCCCCCCAGGAGCAGGCACAGCCCAGCGCCCAGCCCGCATCCCACCGGCGGATTTTCTTTGAAAGTACAGGCTGGGTGGATGACGTCCCGATTTACCAGGGCAGCGACATTGCGTACGGCTTTCGCGCGACCGGACCCTTAATTGTGGAAGAAGCCACGACCACAATCGTGGTACCACCCGATGATGATATAGAAATGAGTCCGACCGGAGATTACCTGATTCACATTAAAGGAGCCCCCACCTCATGAAAACTCTGAATCCTGTTGATGTGGCGTTAACACAAAACCGTTTAAACGCAATTAGCCAACGCATGGGCTGGGTGATGCTTAGAACCGCGCGCAGCCCCATCTTTAGTCAAGCGCACGACTTCTCGTGTTTTTTAACCAATGCCACCGGAGAAGTCATTGCACAGGCAGATGGCATTCCCGTGCATACCGGCTCGGGCGGCTTTGTGGTGCCCGCCATTTTAGAGGCATTTTCTGATATCCGGCCGGGGGACTTATTCCTATTAAGCGACCCTTATGAAGCGGGCGGCAACCACCTGCCTGATTGGGTGGTGGCTCGGCCCGCCTTTATTGATGACACGTTAATTGGCTTTGCCTGTAATCGCGCGCATCAGTCGGATATTGGCGGTGGCGCTGCGGGCACCTACAACCCAGCCGCTACGGAAATCTACCAGGAAGGCATACGCCTGCCCGTGCTGCGACTCATGGAAGGCGGCGAAATCCGACAGGACTTATGGAATCTCTTACTATTAAATAGCCGGACCTCCAAAGACCTTGATGGGGATTTACGCGCCATGGTGGGTTCCACCACCATAGGCACCGATGGCTTGGTGGAGGTGGCCAACAACATAGGGGTGGCACATATTGCCGACATGTTTGAAGCCATTTTGGAGTACGCCCACCAACGCTTGCGCAAGGAAATTAAAAAACTCACCCCGGGCACCTACACGGGGGAAGAGCGTTCGGATAACGATTGCTTTAGCCAACGCGATATCTGGATACGCACCAAAGTCGATATCCACGAAGATGGGCGCATCACCATTGACTTTACCGGCACAGAAGACCAGATCAAGGGCTTTAAGAATTCGCCCTTGGCCAATACCTATTCCGCCACCATTGTGGCCATTGCGGGCTTTTTTACCCCCGACATCCCAAAAAATGGGGGCTTATTTCGGTGCGTGGACATCATTGCCCCCAAGGGCTCCATGGTGAACCCGGAAAGCCCGGCGCCAAGTACCATGTGTACGGTGTTCTGCGCCCATGACATTATTCATGCCATCTGGAAAGCCCTGGCACGTGCGGATGCGGATGCCGCCTGTGCCGGTTGGGCAAAAAATATCTTTGGCCTTACCTTTGGCGAGCAGGGCGACGACCCCTTTGTGCTCTACCACGGCGCCATGTCTGCCGGCGGGGGCGCCGTTCGCGGGCGTGATGGCTTTAATTCCATAGGCCATGTTTCTACTTTTGGGGGCCTGACGGTTTCTGATATTGAAGAGATGGAACAGCAGTTTCCCGTCACCTGTATACGCCAGGAATTTCGCTGTGACAGCGCTGGCGCGGGGGAATTTCGTGGGGGCACGGGCGTAGACTATGCAGTCGACATCCACGTACCTGCCCGTTATTCCTTTCGGGGCGAAGGGCTGTGGTATGAATCGGGCTTTGGGATATTGGGCGGCAACGCGGGTAGCGGCGGTGAAATGCACATCCAATATGCCGATGGCACCACCGAGGCAGCGCCAAAATTTGGTTTTCGTGAATACCCGCCCATTCGCTTAATTGCCCAATCCCCCGGCGGTGGTGGCTATGGCGCGCCCAAAGATAGAGACCCGGCCTTGGTGAAACGGGACCTGGCCGATGGCTTGATTTCGCCGGAAACCGCCCGGCAGATGTATGGATTGGACGCGGATTAACGCCGCATTACCGCGGCGTGAACAGGGTGAGCAAATGGTAGCGCAGCAAGTGAATCGCCATTCCGCGCCGCTCCGCCTCCGTATCCAGGGATAACAATAAGGCCAATTGGCTGGTGCCGTCCGGCAAGGTGTGGCTAAGCGTCTCTTTAGTCATGTCGCATACCACGCTAATGTACTCCAGAGCGGCTTCCTGCTGCTCGGGGTTTTCCAATCCGGTTTTGGCATATGCCGCAATGGCATTCAATGCGGATTCACATTCATCAAGACTTACTATTAGGGGCATGGCCGCCTTCCTTAATTCAATTCGGTCCAATCGCGTATTATAGAAGAGTGCTGAACCTCAGCCGCATTAAATTAACAGACATTGTGAGACATTTTCATCCTAGGTTAAACCCTAGGAAATTTTATTTGTGATTATGACGGATATTGACAAGCAGTCCTTGAACGGCGCCCAGTGGCTCGCCCAAACCTTGGCAAAAAACCAGGTCAGCCACGTATTTTTCATTGATGCAGTACTACGCAACACCTTGGTACAAATGGGGATTCCCGGTGAACATGCCGTGAAACGGGTATTGGCCCATTCAGAAAAATCCGCTGCCTATATGGCCGATGGCTATGCCCGCATTTCCGGGCGACCCGGCTTTTGCTTTGCGCAGTCGGTAGGGGCGGCAAATCTTGCCGCGGGCTTACAAGACGCGTGGCTGGGCCAAAGCCCTGTTATTGCCTTAACCGGCCGCAAGCCGGCGACCTTTCAGCACCGCAATGCCTACCAGGAAATTCCTCACACCCCGCTATTTAGTGCCGTGACCAAACGCTCAGCTGCGGTAGATACCGCCGATGATTTACCCCGACTATTGCGTCAGGCCTGTCGGGATGCGACCACCGGCCGCCCCGGCCCGGTGCATCTGGACATGCTGGGCATTTATGGAGACCAGGTGGAGCGCGATCACACCTCACAGCCGGTCGCCTCAATTGATGCACTGCAACATGGCCTGGCATTTCACCGCACGGCGCCAGATGCTGAACGCCTACAAGCCGCGGCACAACAGCTCAATACCACAAACAAAATCGTGATCGTTGCCGGCCGCGGCGCTACCCTATCGGGCGCAGGCCCAGCCCTGCTGGCCGTGGCAGAAAAGCTGCAAGCACCCATTGCCACTGAACTTGGGGCATTGGAATTGGTGCCTTACGATCATCCCGGCTTTATTGGTGCTGCCGGACGCTACGCCGCCCCACCCGCCAATGAAATCATTTATCAGGCCGACTTGGTATTTTTTATTGGCAGCGACACTGGCGAACTCGTGACCGACGCCTGGCAAGTGCCGGGCTTGCACCAGAAAGTCATGCAAATTGACGTAGACCCGGCTGAATTTGGACGCAGCTATGCTGATACCTTTGGCCTGGCCGGCGATCCCAAAGCCACCCTCACCCAGCTGCTGCCGCTCATCGACGCGAAACCCGCGGACGCGGAATACCTGCAATGGGCGCAGGAACGGGTACAACGCTGGCGATCCGATTTGCGTCAAGATGAAACCAGCACCGCCACCCCCATTCATGTATCGCGGTTGATGGATGCCATTAATACCACCTTGCCTGCAGACGCCATTGTGGTGGCAGACACCGGGTTTTCTGCCACATGGACCGCCACCCATTTACAGCTGGATGGTGACAAGCAGCAATATCTACACGCCGCCGGATCCCTTGGTTGGGCCTTTCCGGCAGCCATTGGCGCAAAATGTGCGGCCCCTGACCGGCCGGTGCTGTGTTTTACTGGCGATGGCGGGCTGTACTACCACTTAAGCGAGCTGGAAACCGCCAAACGCCTGGGCTATCCCTTGGTGGTTGTGGTAAACAACAACTCGGGCTTTGGCCAAGGGTGGAAAAACATCCGCAACACGCAAGGCGAACTGCCCGGAGATCCCCGGGAAATTGCCTGCTTTGGACCCACGGATTTTGCGGCCATCGCCAAGGCCTTTGGCATCCAGGCCCACCGGGTGGAACAACCCGATGCCCTGGAAGCTACCCTGCGGGACGCTTTTGCTGCCAATGAGGTGGTGTTAATTGACGTCATCACCGACTTTGAATTGCGCACCCCCGAACCCTGGTTGCCCACCTCATGACGCAGGCCTAAGGCATCTTGAATACCTCGGGCAACCACAGCGATAGCGCGGGCACGAACGTCACCATAATAATCACCACTAACGATAGAATCACAAACGGTATGACAGCCCGTGCGAGCTGCACCATGGTAGTGTTAAACAACGATGACGCCACAAACAGGTTAAAACCAAACGGTGGCGTGAACATGCCTAGAGCACCGTTCACCAGAATAATAATGCCCAAGTGAATGGGATCCACGCCCAGGGAGTTGGTAATGGGAAGCAGCAGCGGCGCAAAAATCACCGTAACAGATGTGGGGTCCAGGAACATCCCCGCGACCACCAGAATCAGGTTAATCATGAGCAGCAAGCCCACCTTGGAGCTTAGGGTATCGGTCAGCCACTGACTGATTTCCACAGGGACACGCTCCACCGTTAACAACCAGGACATGGCCGATGCTGCACCAATCAATATCATGATTTGGGCGGTGATGGCCGCCGAATCCACGGCAATGTCATAAAGCCCGCGGTAGTCGATTTCGCGGTAAATGACCATCACCACAAAAATCGTATAGACTGCCGCCACGGCTGCGGACTCGGTAGGCGTCATAATGCCGCCATAAACGCCACCAATAATAATCACGGGAACGCCCAGCGCCCAAATGGCTTGGCGAAACGAATCGACAATGCGGCGCCATTGGTAATAGTCTTTGCCCCCGGATCCTTGCCATAGGTACAAGACCAGGGCATACAGCATAAACATCAGGCCATATAAAATGCCGGGCACAATGCCCGCAATAAACAGTTTTCCTATGGACACGCTGGCCACCGTGCCATAAATAATCATGCCAATACTGGGCGGAATAATGGCCGAAGACGACGCACTGGCGCTAATCAGGCCCACGGAGAAATTGCGCCCATAGCCATTATTAATTAAGGCGGGATACATAATCCCCCCAATGGCAATCACGGTTGCGGGGCTGGAACCCGATACGGCACCAAACAGCATACAGGCAAACACCGTGGCAAGCGCCAACCCACCCGGCAGTGGTCCCACCAATGCACGGGCGAACTCAATAATGCGTGATGACATTCCTCCCCGGCCCATGACGTTGGCCGCCAAAATAAACAACGGCACCGCCATAAGCGGGAATTTATCCAGCCCTGAAAATGTGCGCTGAATCACTATATTGGCCGGCACGCTTGTAAACTGGGATATATACACCAGCGAGGCCAGCAAAAACACAATAAATAACGGCACCCGCAGCAGCGTAAGGCCCATCAGCGAGAGGGCAAACCCCGTCATGTTCCCGACCCCTCATCCGACGGCCCATACGCATCTTCCAGATTGGAATCTTGGGACGCATCCGGCGCAGTCCACAACAAGGCCAGAAACTGTACACACATGAGCACGCCGCCAAGGGCCATGGCGCCATACATGAGCCACATCGGCAAGCCCAAGGCAATGGTTTTTTGCTTGGTATGCAATGCCTTCATAACCAGCTGCATGGCATACCAGGTGAACACGCCACACGTAATCGCACAAAGCAAATGCACCCCCATGTTCCACACGCGGTTAACGCGCTGGCTTAACATCTCGCCCCACACGTCAACCGCAATATGCAGGCCACGGTAAATGCACACACTCCCGCCAACCAGCGTAAGCCAAATCACGCCATAGCGGGCGAACTCCTCCGCCCAGCTCAGGCTGACACCAAAGGCATAGCGTAAAACCACGTTCGCAAAAATTACAACAGTGATCGCCAGCAGCATGAGGCCAATAAAGGCCTCCTGCAAACGGCGTCCCCATTGCCTGCGCTTGCTGCGCTGCATCATTTCGCTGCCTCAGCCTCGATCTGTTTGATGAACTCATCCCCATGCTTGGCCGCGTATTCGTCTTTTACCGCTTTGGTGGCCTCACGCAAGGGGGCTTTTTCTTCGGCACTAAGCTTATACACTTCGGTGCCAGACGCTTCTATGGTGTCCAGATCCTTCTGTTCCACCTCTTTTGCCAGCACCCGTTGGCGTTGCACCAGCTCTCGGCCAGCATCCATTAAAATTTCCTGATGCTCGGGCGTCAAGCCATCAAACCATGCCGTGCCATATACCAGCACCCCCGCCAATACCGCATGCTCGGAAACCGTAAGGTGCTTTTGCACTTCATGGAATTTCATGTCATGAATCAGCACAATGGGGTTTTCCTGGGCATCAATGGTACCCATTTGCAAGCCGTTATAGACTTCTGCGTAATCCATGGGAACCGGATCTGCTCCCAGGGCGCGGTAAAACGACATCACAATTTCACTTTCCATGGTGCGAAATTTCACCCCTTTGAAATCCTCTAGCGCTCGCAAGGGTTTGTTGGCCGTCATGGCTTTAAAACCATCGATATAAAAGCCAACGCCAGTGACTTGTTGGTCCTGCAAGCTATCCAGCAACTGCTGACCAATGTTGCCGTCGACAATGTCTTCCAGGAAATCCATATCCTTAAACAGGAACGGCAGATCAAACAACTGCAACTGGGGCGCAAAGCCACTGATCCTGGCCGTGGGTACCCAAGTAATTTCCTGGGTTCCCAGCTGCAAGCCTTCAAACATTTCACGGGCACTGCCTAACTGGCCTGAATGGAACACTTTAATATCGATGTCACCATCACTGCGCTCTTTAACCACCTCGGCAAACTCATTAGCCGCATCATCGTGAATCGACCCGGATGGAAAACCGTGCCCAAAGTTGGCGGTTACCGACTGCGCTGCCGCTGTCGAACCCAATAATAGTGCCAGGGCACTTACACAAAATAAACGTTTCATAACTCACACCAAGAGACTACCGACATCGATAGCCTCTCCTCCTAATAACAAATGAACCAAACGGGATGCCAGGCCAGAGCTTACCTATTGTGAACTTCAGCCGGCTCAATGACATCCCCCCAAACGGTAATCTCCCATGTCAAATAGTATAGCCATGTGACAGCTACTTGCCGTCAATCTTAATAAGGCAAGGCCCTTGCACACAAACGATTTAATATATTCAGTAGGATAAGATAAACTAATAGGATGACGCGTCGCCTGCCCCCTTTACTTGCCACCCGTTACTTTGAAGCGGTCGCCAGACACCTGTCGTTTACGCGCGCCGCCGAAGAGCTGCACGTCACGCAAGGCGCCATCAGCTTACAAATCCGCAAGCTGGAAGCTTTCCTGGAAACGCCGCTATTTATTCGCCATGCCCGTCATATAGAATTAACCGATGCCGGCCAAATCTTTTTCCGGGCCAGCCGCACCTTGCTTGATGGCATGGAAAAAGCGGTGGCTGACCTCACCGCGCCGGATCACCTGCAAACGCTAACGGTGAGTACCATTCCCACCATTGCCAGCTTGTGGCTGATGCCCCGATTGGCCTCTTTTACCTCCCAGCAGCCCGATATTGAAGTGCGCGTTGTCTCTGACATTCGCACGGCCAACATGCATTCCGATCAACTGGACCTTGCCATACGCGTGGGCAAGTTTCCCGGCAAACGCTACCCCAAAAACGCCCCCAACGTCGATTTGATTTTACTTGAGCAATGGAACGATATTGAAGCGGACTTCCTGTTCCCCGACGTGATGGTGCCCGTGGCCTCACGGCAATGGCTTGCCACCCAACCGCCAATAAACAGCCCTGCGGATTTTGCGACCGCGGCCCTGATACACACCGCCAGCCGCGCCAATGCCTGGCTGGACTGGCTTAACGCCTTGGGGGTAGATTACCAGCCCGATGGCACCGCCCCCGAATATGGTCATTTTTATATTACCCTGGGCGCTGCCCAGCAGGGCAAAGGCATTGCTTTGATTCCCGATATACTGCTGGAGAACTATCCGGGTCGCAATGAGCTGGTGGTATTGTTGCCCCCCGGTATTCAACCCGTGGCAAGCGCCGCGGATTACTATTTATTGACACGGTCGGGTTCCCGGAAAGCAGCGGCCATCCAGAAATTCCGTGACTGGGTGCTTAACGAAGCGCAAACCCGGGAAAGCTATTAGTTGTTCTAATCGGAGTCTTGATAACAAATCGTTTATGAGGCCAGGATCGCTTGCCTAGAATGAGCCACAGGCACAAGCCTTCTTTCTGCAACCCTCGATAACCAGGATTTCAGCACATGCAACAGACAAAAATAGGAATTGCCGGCTTTGGGGCGATTGGCCAATCACTGGCAACGCAAATCCTCCAAGGTATTGATGGCATAACATTGGCCGCGGTTGGGGTACGTAATCCCGACACCCCGCCGGACTTTGATTGGCAAGGCAAGCCCCTGCCGCACTTTGCCACGCTCGATCAACTGGAGCCCCATTGCGATATTGTGATTGAATGCGCGCCCGCTGAGCTGCTCCCCACCATTGCCACGCCTTTTTTAAAAGCCGGCAAAAAAGTCATAACCCTAAGCAGCAGCGCGTTGCTACTACAGCCAGAGCTCATTGAGCTGGCCCGCGCGCACCACGGTCAAATCCTCGTCCCCTCGGGTGCCATCCTTGGCCTGGATGCATTGCTCGCCACCGCTGAAGGCACGATAAAATCGGTAAAAATGGTTTCACGCAAACCCCCCCAAGGCTTTATGGGCGCCCCCTATGTGGAACGCAACAATATCGACCTTGGCAATTTGCAAGAACCCAAACAGCTTTATTCTGGCGCCGCGCGCGAAGTTGCCCTGGGCTTTCCGGCCAACCTGAATGTTGCCGTAAGCGTGTCGCTGGCAGGCATTGGCCCGGATGACACCAGCCTGGAAGTATGGGCAGATCCCACCATTGCCCATAACACCCACACGGTGGAAGTGGTATCCGACACGGCCTTGCTTACCATGACCATACAAAATGTGCCCAGTAATAATCCCAAAACTGGACGCGTAACCGCCAACAGTGTGATTGCCATGCTACGGAAAATTCATGCGCCGTTAAGCATTGGCACGTAACATTCACTTGACTCATCTTTTTTGCCGCAACAGGAGTGTACGCAACCTATGAAGATTCTTTTCGCCTCTGCCAGCAACCCCAATCCGGAAACGTGGATTAAGCCCTTACAGGCCGCTTTGCCCGAGCATGAAATCATTAATTGGGAAGATGACCAACCCAGCCTGGGGGTAGAAATCGCGATCGTGTGGAACCCCCCAGCTGCGCTTTTTACCCGCGAGCCGCAGCTGAAAGCCGTGTTCAATCTGGGCGCTGGCGTGGACGCTATTTTGCAGCGTCCGGGTTTGCGCGATGACATTGCCATTTACCGGCTAGAAGATGCCGGCATGGCCGTACAAATGGCCGAATATGCCACTTGGGCACTGGTGCGCGCCTCGCGTCACTTTGATCGCTATATGGCGTTGCAGCAAGAACGGAAATGGGAACGGCTGGCCGACATCGAACGCGATGCCTGGCCCGTGGGGGTGCTTGGCTTAGGCGTGATGGGCAGCCGTGTGGCGCGCACCTTGGCGGGCTTTGATTACCCCGTTGCTGGTTGGTCGCGCAGCCCTAAAACCATAGAAGGAGTGGAAACCTGGGCGGGTGACGAGGAATTCCCCAATTTCCTGGCGCGCACCCGCGTGCTGGTTAACACCCTGCCCTTGACGCCACAAACCCACGGCATCCTGGGCCGCAAAACCTTTGAGCAACTGCTCCCCAATGCCTGCATTATCAATATGGGTCGCGGTGAACACTTGGTAGAAGGTGACCTGCTCGCCATGCTGGAAAGCGGCCACATTCAACAGGCCACGCTGGATGTTTTCCCCGAAGAGCCGCTGCCTTCTGAACACCCCTTTTGGCGCCACCCTTCCATTACCGTTACCCCGCATATGTCAGCAGCCAGCCTGCGCCCGCTAACCATTTCCCAAACGGTAGAAAAAGTACAAGCCTATATTGCCGGCAAGCCCGTCTCGGGTCGTGTAGAACACAGCCGCGGCTACTGAGGCGCCATTAGGCGTTAACCCGCTTTGAACGTGGTAACAAAATGACCTATTATCGGGGGAACGTATAAAACCCTATTAATAACGTCAGTTTGCCTGATCAGGCTTCCGATGGCGAGCAACGCGAATGGAAAACCATTAGTGGGGAAATTGATGGTGAGCCCATACACAGCGCCAGCTGGGATCATAAAGCTGCCGATAACAAGCTTTCCGACATGGGCCAGATGATGTCCGAACTCATGGGCAACCTGGGCATGGAAATGGGCCCCGAAGAGCAAAAACAAATGCAAGCCATGGAATCCCTGTTTAGCAACAGCCCCGCCATGCAAGACATGATGGGTAAAAATGGTTCCATGGCCGACACCATGCAACAACTCTTTGGCGGCGGTGGCGGAGCTGAACCCATCACGCTCAACATTACCGGCCATGATCCCGGCAGTCGCAATATCCTCACCGAACACGTCTTAAGCATTCACGTTGACCTTGAGCGGGACCCCAAGGCGAAGTCCGTGTCCGTCCCCGATGCTCCCGTGGCCGCCAATATTGCCTACTATCAAGAACATTCCGGCAAGGCCATGCCCGAGGTGTTCTATGTTTCCGCAGGCACCGATCCGGCACCTACGGTCACCTTCGATACCCTGGAACTTGACGAGGAAGGCGGCGAAGCCAGCGGAAGTTTTGAAGCCTCTCTGTGCCGTCTAAAAAGTGATCAACTCACGCAAGGGCCAGACCTCTCAACGTGCATGCCCGTAACCGGAACATTTGAAACCACCCTTGTGCCCACACCCCAGCCTTCCGGGTGACGTCATGACAAGCCCAACGCCACTTCTTCGCCTGGCGCTGCTTATCCTGCTTGGTCTTTTCACGCCGGTGTTATGGGCCCAGGAAACCCTGGAAATTCCCCGTTCTCATATTGAGGAAGCACCGGATTTGGCGGACCTTCCAAGCTTTGATGTCATGCCGCCAGATGGCACCATGGGCCGTCTGTACGATAGTATGGAAGATGCGGCGGGCAAGAAGCTGCTAAACACCTTGCCTGCAGCGGTTACGGAAAAGTTGGGTTTTGCACTTCCGTTAGTGGACGAAGCCGATGTGGTATGGGAACTTGAGGCCTGGGGCAGCTGGAATGAGACCGTCTCGGGTACCGGTAAACTTAGCGTGGTCGATATGGCCAAGCTGGGGGAGGATCCGGCACTGCAACTATCCGCCACCTTGGGTACTGACCAACGTGGCTGGAATTTTAGTCTCATTCACCTTATTCCGGAAGGCACGCCCGATGGCCAATGGCAAGCTTTCTCAAAAAACGACGGCGGGAATCGCACCGCTTTTGGTGCCACCACCAACCACTTGTTTGAATATGAGCGCACGCTCGGGCATGCCACGCCCAAGGGCATGGCCTCTCGTACCTTTGGCCCCGGCACCACCCGTGAAGAATACCTCTATACCGCGGTTGAACACGGTCGCATTCGGGCCTACCTGGATAATGATGGGTATTACCGCATCCATTTCCTGGCGCAGGTGAGTGAGTACCTTATCGGTCGCACAATCAATGATGAGCCAACGTTTCGCGATGCCACCCTCAGTGGCTGGATATGCAGCGCCGACTTGCACGCGCACGACCCCGAGGCATGCGAGCTTGACAACGCCTTTGCGCTGATTGACCACACCCCCGGTGAACAGCGCCCTAATGTAAACCCTACGCACCCTACCATCACCCTCACTTTTAGCAAGCCGGTAGATGCGCAAAGCCTGTCCGACAATTTCCGCGTAACTACCCAGGCAGAAGATGGCGCCACCATAGAAATTGACGGTGGCTGGGAGGAATCCCCACACCCGGGTGCCTGGCGTGACAGCGCCAAACAACGCTTAAGTGGCGTAAATTATGCTGCGCTGGCAGAAGAACTTGCCTGAGAAGAAGCCAATATCACAAG
>Ga0079225_10000941_pt1 | contig 16097 bp, 16 predicted proteins | sample Poulit2012_FD_76344 | JGI IMG/M metagenome (GOLD analysis project Ga0079225, IMG submission 76344) | Agricultural soil microbial communities from Georgia to study Nitrogen management - Poultry litter 2012 | ecosystem: Environmental > Terrestrial > Soil > Agricultural land | place: USA: Georgia... | reverse complement strand
ACAATAGCATTAATTCTAAATAAATGAAAGGATTTACATTTTTATAAAAAAGCAAGGGCTTTAAGCATACGAACATACATTTTAGCGAACAAGCGTTTGATTACTCTTTATTCATATGCTATAATAACTTATGAAATTATTAATAAGAATATTAATGAAATAAAGAGGTGTTTTCATGGCAAAAAGAGGTCGAAAGGGAGAGAAACAGCACGAAATCTTAACATTTATACATGAGCAAGTTTCAGAACGTGGGTATCCTCCAACTGTTCGCGAAATCTGTAATGCGACAGGATTAGCTTCTACGTCTACTGTACATGGTCATTTATCACGCTTAGAAGATCAAGGATTTATTATTCGTGACCGCTCAAAACCTCGTGCAATTGAATTAACTGAAGATGGACTCGATAAAATTGGAATAAATCAAAATTCAGGACAAATCCCTTTATTAGGGATAGTTACTGCAGGTGAACCTATTTTAGCTGTAGAAGAAGCGACAGATTTTTTCCCAATCCCTGATCATATTCATTATAGTAGCGATGAGTTGTTTATGTTAAGTATCCGAGGAGACAGTATGATTAATGCTGGAATATTGGATGGCGATTTAGTCATTGTCAAAAGACAAGAAATAGCCAATAATGGTGATGTGATTATCGCAATGACTGAAGATGATGAAGCGACATGTAAGAGATTTTTCAAAGAAGACACACATATTCGTTTACAACCTGAAAATGATGAACTTGACCCTATTATTTTGCCAGATATTAAAATACTCGGTAAAGTCATTTCTCTTTACCGTACACACGTCTATTAAATAAACAAAATAAAAACCTTAAGCAATATGAAAAATCATTTGCTTAAGGTTTTTTATTTTAATATTTTAATAAGGAGTAAATATCGTATCCTTTAATTTTTTCTCGTCCCTTTAAATCAAGGAGTTCGATAAGGAAAGCAGTTCCCACGACTTCTCCCCCTAATTTTTCAATCAATTCAATCGTTGCTGCTAACGTTCCACCTGTTGCCAATAAATCATCAACAACTAGCACTCTCTGTCCTGGCTTAATCGCATCTTTATGTAATTGAAGCGTATCTTCACCATACTCTAATCCATATGTGACTTCGACTGTTTCACGGGGTAATTTCCCTTTTTTTCGAGCGGGAGCAAAGCCCACGCCAAGCGCATAAGCCACTGGACAACCTACAATAAAACCACGAGCTTCAGGTCCTATGATGACATCTACATTCTTATCTTTCGCATAATCTACAATTTGTCCTGTTGCGTAACGATAAGCCTCACCATCAGCCATCAAAGGGGAAATATCTCTAAAAATGATTCCTTTTTCAGGATAATCCGGTACTGAAGCGATATATTTACTTAAATCCATTTGATTTCTCCTCATTTTAGATGTTATAAATGATCGCATAATAAATAAACGAAATAGTTATTTATTGATTGAATAAATGACTTCATTAAATGAACTATATAGAAATAATTCTTCGGCTGCTATTTGCTGCTTTGATTCTAGAAAACTTTTGGTTTTTTGAAGATCTCTTTTTTTCGGATTATTTATTATGTTTAACACTCCGTTATTAATTATAACAAACTTTGCTTCTAAAAACACTTTAACAATTAAAAATACTTTAGCGCTTTCCATTTTTAATTGTTGGACTAAAAGGTGCCCTTCATTTTGTAAATCAATATTTTTATGTTTGGCTAAATATTTATACACTTTAGTAAACTCTTGGCGACTAGGCAAGCCTATTAAATAAAGGTGTGACTTTTTATAAAAGAGACATCGAATGACAAAGTCAACATTTTCTAAAACAGTATTTTGAAATTGAGAAATAGAAAATGGACAATCAACAATAACCATCTCTTGGGTGGCCTTATACGCAAGCGCTTCTTCCTCATTTTTGAGTAAGATCGCTCTGGAAGAATTAGGTATCAAAGGTTTCGCTTTCTCATATATTTTTTCATTGTAAAAAATATAATCCGTATCGGGATGATTCAAATGATCTTTTGTTAACTCGCTAGTTCTTTGATCAATAATCGCAGGACCTTGAAGTTTGAGATCAAACATTTGCATTTGAGGTTTAGAAAAACCATTCCATTCATTCACTTCTACATATCCTGCTACAGAAATAACTTGTTGTTCATATAACACTTCACTTATTTTTCCATTTTGAAAAGAAATAATATCCAATTGGTGATCATCTTGACCCACTAATAGTTTTAAATGATCACCTTCCGCCCCGACTTTCCTTTTTTTTAATACATGAACGTCTGAACAGGCAATGATTGGTTTATTATTATCTGTTCCAAAGGGTCTTAATTGATCTAATTCTTTTATTGAATCAATCGATAAATCTTCGATAGGAATATAAGCATCAATTTCTTGATAACTATCTGTTATTTCTAATTGACTGACGTATCGGGATAAATTTTTTTGAATATTAGGTAATTGCTCTTCTTCTGCACTCATTCCAGCAGCCATATGATGACCACCAAATCGTGTAAATAACTCTTCATTTTCTAAAAGGGCTTCATACAAATTAATCGAAGGAATACTACGTCCTGAACCTTTAGCTATTTTTGTATCCGAATCAATTGCAAAAAGTAATGTAGCCTTTTGTGTTTGTTCCACCACTCGACTAGCTACGATTCCTAAAACTCCCGGGTGCCATTTTTCATCAGCAAGTACAATGACTTCTGCTTCACTATCTTTTTTTAGTTTATTTAATACATCTATCGTAATTTCTTCGACAATCGCTTTTCGTTCTTCGTTTTTTTCATTGATATACATCGCAAGTTCTTCTGCTTTTTGGAGTTCATGAGTGGTTAACAATTCCACACACGGGCTAGCATCACCTAATCGACCTACTGCATTTAATCGAGGAGCAATTTGAAAGCCAATCGTTTCTTCAGAAATTTCTTCTGGATCTTTCCCTATTACATTAAATAGTTGTAACAAGCCTTCTCGTTGAGTGTTTTGTAACATTTGTAAACCAAAAAATACAATTGCTCGATTTTCATCGGTTAATGATACTAAATCCGCGACTGTTCCAATAGCTGCTATATCAAGCATTTCAACAGGCAATTCTCCAATTAAAGCCGTAACCACCTTTAAGGTTACTCCAACACCTGCTAAATCACTAAAAGGATAATTTCCTTTTGGATGTTTTGGATGGATTATTGCGTAAGCATCTGGTAAATTTTCCGGTAATTCATGATGATCAGTTACAATGACATCAACCTGTTTGTTTTGAGCAAATTCAATCGCCTGATGACCTGCCACTCCATTATCTACAGTTATAATTAAAGAGGTCCCGTCTTTGATTATTTTATCAAAAGCTTGTGTATTCGGACCATACCCCTCAATAAAACGATTCGGCAAATAATAATTTACATTTGCACCTAACGAATCCAATGCCTCTACTAAAAGAGCTGTACTTGTCATCCCATCTGCATCATAATCACCATAAACCGTTATTTTTTCATTGCTTTCAAGAGCCTGAATGATTCGCTCCATTCCTTTATCCATATCATGGAGCAAGAACGGATCATGAAACCAGCTTTCATCTATCTTTATAAAGTTTCTAATCGCTTTTGCATTTGTTAAACCGCGTTGCAAACAAACTTTAATAAAAAGTTCTGATACATCTAGTTCCTTAGCTAATTGTTTTACTTTTTCATCTTCTATTTGTTCTTCATTCTTCCATTTTTTCTTTGAAACGGTAACCAATTTATCACCTCTACAATCTTTATCAATAAAAAAGTGGGAACTCCAGCTCCCACTTTTTTACTTCATCCTATTCTTTCTTCACTCTTTTATTTAGGTAAAGCTTAAACTTTTGACTTATATCTCTTCATCTTTACCTTTTGTAGAATTTGTTTTTTGTAGGTTTTGAATGTGTCGTTCCAGTTCACGGATTTTAGTTTGAGCTTTTTCTTTGTCTTCATTCAAAGATTCGACTTCTTTTGAATGACGAATCTTTAACTCATCTTTTTCTTTTTTAGACTCATCTTCCAACTCTGATAAACGTTTGTTTAACTTCTTTTGTTCACTTTTATTTTGTAAGATAATGGTCGTTGATAAGATTACAGCAATTAAAACACCTATTAGTAAAGTAACAATAATAACAAGCACCAAAGGAACTCTAAGCATGGTAAAACCAAAGTTAATCGCCACTGGATCTACATTCATTACTGAAAATACGCCGACAAGTAAAACCAAGATGATTAATAAAACAATACTCCATTGTCTTTTCATAAAAAACATCCTCTCATAAACTCTTTTATCTATTATAATGTTTTAATAATATATAGTCGACTAATTGAGGAGTAAAAGAGTACATTTTTGAACCTAGCGCAAGTAATATCGGTCGGTTAACTTCGTATTTCTTTGTTCCAATTGTATTGGCGACAATTTTCCCAGCTTGTTTTTTGGACAAAGTAAAAGGATTACGCATGGTTTTCTCTTTACGTGCCTGACCTACATGATCAAAAAATGGCGTATCTACAGGACCAAAGTTCACTACCGTTACTTGTATGCCAATCGGTTGAAGTTCCATTCTTAAAGCATTACTAAAACTGATAACAGCAGCCTTTGTTGCATCATATACTGCATAATTTGGCGTAGAAACTTTTCCAGCAAGTGAAGCAATATTTATAATCTGACCCTTTTTATGGTCAACCATCGTTAAGGCGATTTTTTGAGTAAGAAACATCAAACCCAAGACATTCACTTTAAATAAATCAAATATTTTTTGCATATCCATCTCTAAAAAAGGTTGATCATGACCAAATCCTGCATTATTTATCAATACATCTATTTGAATATTTTGATCTTCTAAAAAATGAATAAGAGACTCAATACTTTCAAGATTCCCAATATCTAAAGAAAAAATAGTTACAGCCTCAGCACCAAGTTGCTCACACTCTTTTTTAGTTTGTTCTAGCTTATCTATTCGACGAGAACATAAAACCAAACGAGCTCCTGCTTTAGCGGCTTCATAAGCTGTTTGTTGACCAATACCTGAAGACGCTCCAGTAATTAAAATCGTTTGCTTTTCGAATCTTAAACTCATTCTTCACTACCTTCTCGTTTTAATGGAATTGATATTTCTTGTAAATCCTTCATTAAACAAGTATTTGGGAAAATCGCCTTTGCTTCTTTTTTTAATTGTTTCATATCTTTATACAGATATCTAGAACTAAAATGCGTTAATAATAATTTATTGACTCCAGCTTCTTTGGCAATTTGTGCAGCTTGAGTGGTCGTTGAATGATTGTATTGTCTCGCTAGGTCTTCTTCATTAGAGCCAAATGTACTTTCATGAACTAATACATCCGCATCTTTAGCTAATTGAATACTATTTGGATGTTTTAAGGTATCACCTAAAATAGTAACCACTCGTCCTTTTTGTTCTGGCCCCACGAAGTCTTCCCCATTAATCACTCGTCCATCTTCTAGCTTCACAATTTCTTTATTTTTAATTCTTCCATAGAGTGGACCTGGTGGTATATTTAATTCTTTTAGTTTTTCGGCATCTAAAGTTCCTTCATGATCAGCCTCTTCAATTCGAAAACCATAGGATGGAATGCCATGTTTAAGCTTCCCAACTGTCACTTTGAACTGATCATCTTCAAAAATAACTCCCGGTTCTTTAAATTCCACAAAACGAATTGGATAATTCAAATAAGTGCCTGCATATTTTAAACTAGATAAAATATAGCCTTTAATTCCAATCGGTCCATAAATGGTTAAACGGTCTGTTCCCCCTTGAAAACCGCGACTGCTTAACAAACCGGGAAGTCCAAAAATATGGTCCCCATGCATATGAGAAATAAATATTTTTTCAATCTTACGTGGTTTTAGCGTCGTTTGTAAAATTTGATGTTGTGTGGCTTCTCCACAGTCAAATAACCAGACACTATTTCGCTCATCTAATAGTTTTAAGGCTAGACTACTCACATTTCTTTGTTTAGATGGAACTCCAGAACCCGTTCCTAAAAATAGCAATTCCATATTTTCCCTCAATCTAATATTTCTTCTTTATTATTCAACAAATTCAAACGTGAAATCTAATAAAGAAACCAAATCTCCATCCTTAGCTCCGCGTTCTCGTAGTTTTTCATCTACACCCATCGTACGTAATTGTCTTGAAAAACGCATCATGGATTCTTCATGATCTAAGTTTGTCATAATAAACAGTCGTTCAATTTCTTCACCCGAAAGAATCCATACGCCATCTGAATCTCGTGTAATTGTAAAAGGTTCCTCTTTTTCTTCATGTTTATAAACAACATGACTATCTTTTTCAATTGGCGTTTGTTCTTCCGACTCTTGTGCTTCATATTCTTCTACTAGCTCAATCGTTCGATACAAAACTTCGTCAATGCCTTGATTTTTAATAGTAGATACTTCAAACAATTCATAATCTTCATCGATTTGTGCCATTTGTTCTTTAAAAAGAGCTAAATGATCTATAGAATCTGGCATATCCATTTTATTTGCAATAATTAATTGCGGCTTATTTAAAATACTCGAATCATGATTTCTTAATTCTTCTTGGATTGTTTGATAATCTTCAAAAGGATCACGTCCTTCAATACCACTCATATCCAATACATGTAAAAGTACTTTTGTACGTTCAATATGACGTAAGAATTGTAAACCTAAGCCTACACCTTCCGCTGCACCTTCAATAATACCAGGCATATCTCCGATAACGAAGCTTCGCCCATCTTTTAATTTTACTACTCCAATATTTGGAGATAAAGTGGTAAAAGGATAAGCCGCTATTTTAGGTTTAGCCGCTGTAACAACCGATAGAAAAGTAGATTTTCCTACTGAAGGGAAGCCTACTAAACCAACATCCGCTAATAATTTTAATTCTAAAGTTAAGTTAAGTTCAACACCAGGTTCACCATTTTCAGAAATATTTGGCGCAGGATTACGAGAGGTCGCAAAGCGGATATTTCCTCTTCCACCTCGACCACCTTTAGCGGCAATAAATTTTTGCCCTTCTTCTGTTAAATCTGCTAAAACAGCTCCTGTATCTTCATTTTTAATTACTGTTCCAGGAGGCACTGGAATAAATAAATCTTCTGCTGCTCGTCCATGCATACCTTTAGACATCCCATTTTGTCCTTTATCCGCTTTAAAATGTCGATTATAACGAAAATCCATAAGGGTGTGTAATCCTTCATCTACGACAAAGACTACATCCCCTCCATTTCCGCCATCTCCTCCAGCTGGTCCTCCATCTGGTACATATTTTTCACGACGGAATGCAACCATTCCATTCCCACCGTCACCAGCTTTTACATATATATTCGCTTGATCAATAAACATAATATCTCCTCCTTTCACATTTTTCATCCATTAACATGGTACCGTATATTTTACTAGAAATAAACATTAATCACTATCCTCTACTCCAATTAAATATTAACCGTTTAAAATATTTTCCATGAAAAAACTCAAATAAAGTTTTCGCTTTATTTGAGTTATCTTTATTGTATAATTTTTTGTTCCTTAACCAATCGTAATTCTTTAAAATGCGACATAAATTTCTCAATCCGAGTTTGTATCTCTTCTTCTAAAACCATGATCGCATTATTTAATTGTTCATCATTATACGACAGATTTACAGTAGGGTCAATCACATGAAGATCTAGACAGTCTTTATTCATCTCTTTAATGGGTTCTTTACTTGTGTCAATTAAATATTGAATTTTCTTTGTCTGTCTCATGATTTTTATTTCTTCTATTGTCTTAGCATCAAATAAAGCAATTTTAGAAAAGTCACAAATAATCGCATCTGCTTTAGATAATCGATAATAAAGAGATTTAGAAGTCGCCGCAAAGGTTTTAGCAGCTTCTGTATCGGTTAAATGAGCAGAGATCTTTTGAACTTGTCTTAAACTATCTTTTTCATCTTTTTGAAGAATAGTCACAGTTTGTGCATCTGCCAATAAAAGAAGTTTAGTTAAATAGACTACCTCAAACGTATTGCCAGAAATCAAGAAATCTTTTTTCGCTAAAGTCTTCATTTTCTTTTTCAATAAATATAGATATTTTGAGATTTCACTCATATTTAATGGTTGTGTATCTTCATTTAATTTAAAAGAATAAGAAAGTGAAATAGCTTCATCAAACAATTTATATAAAATTTCTCCACCTGTACGCAATTTATTTGCATAATTGACTGCTTTTTCAACTGAGTTTAATATATCAAAAGAGCCAAAAGGTTCTGTTGGATAACCACAAGTAATTTCATACAAATGGCGTAAAACATCTTCATTAAATTTACTATATGTTTCTAATATAATCTCTTGTAAATCCTTATCGGTTTTCTCTGCAATATATCTTAAAAAATCACCATGGCTGAAGACTGTTTCATCTACATACAAATAATATTCATTTCTAAAATCATTGGTTAATATAATTATTTCTTCTACACCATCAATTTTTTTAATATCGTTCATTTGAATTTTTTTCTGTTCGCCAAACAAGCGATACTTATTAACATCCTCTTTCATGATGGTTTCTTTATTTACACCATACATTAATAGTTTCATTATATTTCAATCCCTAAATCTATTAAAATATTCTTCCATACATCATCTTTTCCTTCGCCGGTTTCTGATGAAAATGGAATGACTGCATCTTCTTGGAAAACATTTAAAGTATTATAAATTTCATTTAAATGGCGGTTTCTCACACCACGTTTTACTTTATCTGCTTTAGTGGCAACAATTAACACGGGAATATTTAAATATTTTAAATACTCATACATTTGGACATCTTGTTGTGTTGGTTTATGCCGTAAATCAACAATAAGAATGGCTTTAGCTAAGGTTTCTCTCGTCGAAAAATATTGTTCCATCATATGGTTCCATTTTTCTAACTCGCTTTTTGAAACTTTGGCATACCCATAACCAGGCACATCAACAAAAATTAATTCATCTTCTATATTAAAGAAATTAATGGTTCGAGTACGACCTGGTTTACTAGATGTTCGTGCTAATTTTTTTCGATTTAATAATGTGTTAATTAAAGAGGACTTTCCTACATTCGATCGGCCAGCAATAGCAATTTCTGGTAAATCGGAATCTGGATATTGTTCTTCTCGAACAGCACTGATTATAATATCTGCTTTTTGAATTGGAAATTTCATCTGTTTACCCTCTTTTAAAAAGTTGTATTTCTACATTGATTCATTTTTAAACATTCACTCGTAAAGAAAATCACAAAATCTACTTTTAGTTGCCTTAAAATCATAACATATTACAGATATATTTCAAATTTTTTTATATAATCTATATAAATGAAATATATTTAAAAGAAAAAATCATTGATTAATCTTTATGAAATTAATCAATGATTTTTGATTCTTTTTTTAATTTTTAAAGCTTAACTCACAAGTTTTCCTTCATCATTATAAAATATAGGATCTTTTGAGAGTTCTGCAGCTTCTTTTGTGATGACTACTTTATCAACATCATCTCGACTTGGAATATCAAACATAATATTGAGCATAATCTCTTCAATAATTGTTCTTAATCCACGCGCTCCTGTCCCTTGATCAATCGCACGTTGTCCAATTACACTCAACGCTTCATCGTCGAAGACTAATTCAACATTATCAAGTTCTAATAACAACTCATATTGATGAACGAGTGAATTTTTTGGTTTGGTCAAAATATCGATTAAATCGGACTCCTCCAATTCATCTAAAACAGCTACTACTGGTAGACGTCCGATAAATTCAGGAATCAAACCAAATTTTTGTAAATCGTCAGGAAGAACTTCCTGCATAATATTTTTCATATCTTTTTTTGAATTATTCTCATTAGATGGACCAAAACCAATAACTCTCTCACCGACTCTATTTTTGATAATATCATCAAGCCCAGCAAAAGCACCACCGACAACAAATAAGATATTTGTTGTATCAATTTGAATCATCTCTTGTTGCGGATGTTTTCGACCACCTTTTGGCGGAACACTAACGACTGAACCTTCTAAAATTTTTAATAGAGATTGCTGTACCCCTTCACCACTTACGTCACGAGTGATGGAGACATTTTCTGATTTTTTAGCAATTTTATCGATTTCATCAATGTAAATGATTCCATGTTCTGCACGCTCTACATCAAATTCAGAAGCTTGAAGTAATTTCAGTAAGATATTTTTTACGTCTTCTCCGACATAACCAGCTTCGGTTAAATTTGTAGCATCTGCGATGGCAAAAGGAACATCCAATATTTTGGCCATCGTTTGCGCAAGATAAGTTTTTCCTGATCCAGTTGGACCAACTAATAAGATATTACTTTTTTGTAATTGAATATCTTCTTCATTTTTTGCATCTAATACATGATTAACTCGTTTATAATGATTATAAACAGCCACTGATAAAGTACGCTTTGCTTCTTCTTGTCCGATAACATAATCATTTAACACTTGATAAATTTCTTTAGGTTTTGGAATATCGTCAAAATCCGCGGTTCTTTGAGAAATATATTCATTATCAATGATTTCTTTACTTAAATTAATACATTCATCGCAAATATATACTCCCGGACCAGCAATTATTTTATTAACTTGGTCTTGAGATTTACCGCAAAAAGAACAAGATATATTTGTATTTTCATCGTTGTTGTACATATATTTATATTCACCTTCTATCTAATTCTCTTGACGTTTAATAATCATAACATAGGTTTTTATTTAGTACCAATAATTTATATTACACCAAACTATTAGACGCTACAAAAATTGGTCTGCAGACAATTTTGCAGACCAATTTTAATTTATAAGGATTTATCTAAATTATTCTTCAGACGCTGCCTCATCTTCAACAGGTTCTAATACTTCTTTAGCAGATGAACTAATTAAATCAACAGCTTTTTTCATGGCAATATCACGAGTTAATAATTCTGGTGATAAAACTTCTCGAACTTGTTCTTCTGGTAAGTTATATTGTTCTGCAAGATCTTTAATTTCTTCTTCTTGTTCTTCTTCCGTTGCTTCTAATCCTTCAGCCTCAACAATTGCTTCAATCACTAGATTTGTACGAACACTTTCTTCAGCTCCAACTTCAAACTGCTCATGTAAATCAGCTTCTGAAGTTTGGGTAATATTAAAGTACATTTCAGGTGTCATACCTTGTTGTTGTAAGTTATTGTAGAACATATCCATTTGACGATGAACTTCTTCATGAACCATGTCATGTGGAATTTCAGGAATTTCAGCATTTTCTACTGCTTTTCGAATGGCTTCTTCATCACGTGCTTCATCTGCATATTGTTTACGAGTTGTTTCTAATTCTTCACGAATATTTTCGCGTAACTCATCGATGGTTTCTACATCATCTTCAACATCTTTAGCGAATTCATCATCTAATTCTGGTAATTCTTTAGTTTTGATTTCATGAACTGTTACATTAAAGACTGCATCTTTACCGGCTAAATCTTCAGCATGGTACTCTTCTGGGAAAGTTACATTCACTTCTACTTCAGAGTCTGTTTCAGCACCAATTAATTGTTCTTCAAAGCCAGGAATAAATGAATCAGAACCTAATTCAAGTGAATAGTTTGTAGCTGTTCCACCTTCAAATACCTCACCATCTACTGATCCTTCATAATCGATAACCACAGTATCGCCTTTTTCTGCAGGTTCATCTTCTTTAATGACTAACTCAGCAAATTGTACTCGACGGTTTTCTAAACTTTCCTCAACATCTTCATCTGTTACTTCTCGGTCATGTTTTGTAACTTCTAAATCTTTATATTGACCAAGTTCAACTTCAGGTTTCAATGAAACTTCCACTTCTAATTCCCAATCTTTGCCAGATTCCCAAGAAATATCTTTAATGGAAGGTTGTCCAACAACTTCTTCATCTACTTCTTCTAAAGCTTCTGCATAAGCAGTTGGAAAAATATCATTTAAAGTGTCTTCGTATAAAGATTCTTCACCATACATTTGGTTAAATAGTTTACGAGGGACACGTCCTTTTCTAAATCCTGGAATTTGTAGAGAACCTTTTATTTGGTTGAATGTTTTGTTTAATCCCTTTTCTACAATTTCACGGTCAATAGTAAATTTTAATTCACCTGTGACTGGTCCTGTTTTTTCAAAATTAACTGTCATTTTATTATTTTCCTCCGATATAAAGTATTCATTTTCATAAAAAGTCCCAAACAGACTTTACATACCTTGTAAGGATACTATATTTCCTATTAATTGTAAATGAATAATCTATAGATTCTAGGTTTTCCTAATGTCAAATAGAATTTTAACGTATTAGCAATAATGGTTTTATACAAATGATACATATTTATGATATAATATAAAACGTTCTGTGATTTATATCACGAGCAATTTTATTTTACATAGAAATTTATAGAAATTTTATTTTACGAGGAGAATTCAAATGGACTATATTCATCTAAATGAAGTGGTTGATTCAATGGCCACTGCGGGAAAAAACAAAGGAAATCTTTCAGCTATTAATATATTAATAAAAGGTGGAATAGCTGGTGCCTTTTTAAGTTTTGCGACAACCCTCGCCTACACAGGAGCTATACAAACAGGCTTAGATATTATTGGTGCAATTATTTTCCCAGCTGGCTTTGTCATGATTTTATTATTAAATTTGGAACTCGTTACAGGATCTTTTGCTATTATGCCACTTGCTAAGTTTCGAGATAAAACAACGACTTCTCTTGTTATTAGAAATTTAACCTTAGCGTTTATTGGTAATTTATTGGGGGGCTTATTTTATGCTGTTCTCTATACCATCTCTATTACCAAATTCGGCCATGTGACTGACTCATTGATGATTGAAAAGATCATTGCTGTTGCAGAGGCGAAAACGTTGGGATATAAAGCAAATGGGATGGATGGAATGATTGTATTGTTTGTCAATGCTATTCTTTGCAACTGGATGGTTACAACAGGTGTTGTCATGAACTTTACCTCAAAGTCTACCATTGGAAAAATTGCAGCTATGTGGTTGCCCATTTTTATCTTCTTTGCACAAGGGTTTGAGCATTCGGTCGTTAATATGTTTGTTATTCCTGCTGGGATGATGCTTGGCGCAGATATCAGTTTTTCTGATTGGTGGTTATGGAATCAAATTCCAGTCACTATCGGAAATTTTTTAAGTGGTATGCTATTCACTGGTCTAGCTTTACATTTTATTACTAAGCCGAAGAAAAATTGACAGTAATACATAATCAATAAATATGAATGGGTCATATGAATCTTCCTATATTTTATAGGCTAACTTAATTATAGAGATTCTCTGGCCCTATTTTATTTAAACAATAAAATAGGTGCTAAAGAATCAAAATTGATTCACTAGCACCTTAAATTATAAAATGAATAATGTCATTACTTTCTTTGAGCGATTTGGTTTAGTTGTTGAAACCATTGCTGTAATCTTTCTTGTTCAGGATTCGTTGGAGAGTTATCTAAATCAGATGAATTTAAATCTTTGAAATAAGCAATATACAAATCAACCCAGTAAGAAGTATCTGTAATTGTTTCTTCAACAAAAGGATAAAGCATTAAAAAATCGTTAATGATTTCAGTTCTTATCATTTGAAAAAGACTAGGGTTTTTTTGTAGTTTTTCTTCTAAAAGCCAATCAATCTCTTGAAGAACTGGAAGATCATTAAATGTATTTAAGTCTTTTGGACAAACTTTTTTCATTTGATTAAACCATGAAAACGGATATTGTTGTTCATCCCCCTTTTCAATGAGAACTTCTAAAAAGCCTCTTTGAATCTGTCCTGGAATATATGGATGATTCAGTAATTGATTGGCAACTTCTTGTAAGTCTTCGAGCTCTAAATTATGAGCCTCTTCGATCAATTGAACTTGTTCCATTAAAGAATATCGGTCCATCTGCATGAGTTTATTTTTGGTTTCTTTTCTTTTTAAGTCAAGTTCTTTCTGAAAGGATACACGTTCCTTTCGAAGCTCTTGTTGAATATTTTGCCATTCTTGTTTTTTTGAGAACAGTGGATCTTTTTTCTTCTTTTGGATAATAGATTCTGCTTCTAAAAATTGATGGTTTTTGATGAGCAGCAAGGTATACATTAGGATATATTCATTGCTTTTTAAATAAAGTTCTTTATATTCATCCGTAACTTCTAAAGCTTCTTCATATCTTTCTAAAGAGAAAAGAATAAAAGCATAAAAGTAATTAATCGCATAGTTTTTTTCCGTGGCGTATATTTTTTTTATATACATTAGTGCTTGTTCAAAATCATTGTTTTCAATACATGCTGTAGCTTTAGCTAAATACACCTGATTATTGAATGGAAATTCAATCTTATCCCCCAATAATTTCACCTCCATGAATGCATAAATAAAAAAGAAAACCTGTGCAGTTATAAGAATAGACTGCAACAGGTCCGAAATTATTCTTCAATATCTTCAACATTTACATCGTTCATATCAAATTTTTTAAGAAATGCATCAATATCTTTAAAGTTGACCACTGTTTTTTCTTCCATTAGATCATACAAATGTTTTGGAGAATTATCCCAATCAATGACAACAATTGCACTATTTGTCAATAGTTTTTCGATAGTTCCTTCCATGTGCTCTCCACGGAATTTAAAGGCAATGTCTTCTCCTACTTTTGGACGAATATTTTCTTTAATTGTATCAATAATTTCAACAGCTTCTTTGTATGGCAAATCTAATAAGTTTGCAATACGTGAGTTACTTGCACCTTTACGAAGTTCCGTCTCTACAAGTTCTTGAATTTCCGGTGTAATCTTTTGTTTTGCCAATACTATCAACCTCTTCATTTTTTATCGTTCTCTATTATAACAAAAATCGATCCCTCTTGCGATCATTAAGCTTCATCTTCTATTGTATCATATATATCGATTGCTTTATAACCGACTGCTTTTAAAGACTCCCCTAATTTGTGTAACTCTTCATCGGATAATTCTTCAAATAATTGTTTAATGACGCTACTGTGTTGTGGAAAAATTTCTCCCATCAATTCTTGGCCTTCAGCTGATAATGAGACAAAAGTTACACGTCGGTCATCTTCACATTGTTCCCGATCAACCATTCCCTTTTTTTCAAGTTGATCAATGACATAAGTGATACTACTTGAAGCTAATAGTACTTTTTTTCCTATAATTTGAATGGGCTGTTTCCCTAAATTAAAGAGTACTTCCATGACCGCAAATTCAGTAGGATTCATTCCATATGTCAACATATCTTTTTTTAACATATTTGTAACACTACCTGAAGCACGTAAAAGAATTGTTAGTACTCTAAGAGCTTCTTTCTCTCTACTCATTATTTGTCCATCCATTCTAGAATCTTTTATTTATTTGTTTCTTTATGATTTTTAAATTTTTTAATAAACCATCGTCCATACCCTAAAAAAGCAACAATTTGTAATAAAATATTTATATTGATAATCACGATACTGACGTTTTGATCTAAATGAGGTAATGCAACTAACCCTAACATACTAATATAGAAAAAAGCCGTTGCTAACTTTCCAAACCACATGGCTCCGTCCATGAATATATCTTTTCTAAGTAATAACACGTTACTAATTAATAAATATAATTCCTTAACGATAAAAAGAGCCAACAATGGGAAGATATAAGGTCTATCCACTAACATAGCACCAACTACTGCAATTTGAGTCAGCTTATCGGCTAAAGGATCCAAAGCTTTTCCTAAATTGGTAATCTGTCCAGTTTTACGAGCAATAATCCCATCCAGTGAATCAGTAATTCCTGATAAAACTAAAACACCCGCCGCCCTATAATACTGTTCAATCGTTTCGGCACTAATATATAAATAAACATACAAAGGAATCATTGCAATTCTTAAATAAGATAAAATGTTTGGTATCGTAAACCAATCTTCTTTTTTAATCAAACTATGTCCCACTTTCAGTATAAGTTTAGCAACTATTTAATAGCTAATTAAAAACGTCTTTATAATCAAAACGTTTTTCTCGTACAATCATGATTGTAACATATTCTTTTATCATTTCTTATAAAATCTTTAAATTTCCTAGATTTTTTCTTTCTATAATTT
>Ga0079225_10000940_pt1 | contig 16114 bp, 12 predicted proteins | sample Poulit2012_FD_76344 | JGI IMG/M metagenome (GOLD analysis project Ga0079225, IMG submission 76344) | Agricultural soil microbial communities from Georgia to study Nitrogen management - Poultry litter 2012 | ecosystem: Environmental > Terrestrial > Soil > Agricultural land | place: USA: Georgia... | reverse complement strand
TGTCCAGCCATGCGCATGTAACGGCTGAATGTATCGGAGGGAACGCCAAAACCAGCGACATGGCCAAGATGACGGGGACCATTGGCATACGGCCAAGCCACCGCGGACAGGATGTGTGTCATGGCTCAATCCTAGAGGGTGATTGGTTCGCGGCGACGGGTAGTTGCGTGCATCTACGTTGTAATCGCCGATTGGATTGGAAGCCCGGCAGCTTGAGCAATGACGTTCAAACCCGCTGAGTAAGCAGAGCATGGAACCGACTGCAGAAAATTGTCGGTTCCATGCTCATGCGTAAAGGACTGCCGCGCTTCAGGTGATCACCCTGTAAATGCGGGCTCTACAGGCTGGGGAATTGCAGGTGTCTCATCACCGTCTGGGGTTCCCGTTTCGCTGTCTGGATCGTCAGGACGGGGCTCTTCGCCTTTGTCGGCATCGTCGCCGTCTTCTTTCGCCTCACTAACGGTAATCACCACACGCTGATATTGTGTCAGGTTGGGCACACCATCGTCCGTTGCTTCCAATATGAAGTGAAGGGTGTCGCCAGGTTCAGCGTCATCGGGAACGGAAAACGAAGCAATTCCATCATCGGACCGCACGTCGACAATTCCGTCGTACGTTCCAGCCTCTTCGTATTGCCACCATTCGAGGTGAACGTTGTCGCCATCGGGGTCTTCTGCTGAACCATGAAGAACAACCTCTTCACCTGGAGCTCGATTTAAATCCAGTTCTTCTTCTACTGCAGTTTCTGGCTGATGGTTCACCTCATCGAACGAATCAGAAACGCTCCACTGCAGTCGCGCAGCGAAATCGTGTTGGAATGCTTCAAACCAGCGCGCGGCTGAGTAGTCGTCAGGTTCATCACCTTGAGCATTCTTGTCAGCAGTAGCCCTATTTGAGTAAGAATTCGGGTCATCTGCTTGAGGGGCTTGACGACCACCCCAACCACCAAAACCAGGGGCTTCGTAGCTGCGCAAACCATTATCCAAAATCAGGGCAAAGTTCGAAGAGTCTCCTTCAGAGATCCAGGAATCTTTCTCTTGCGGAGGCATCCACACCCAGTAGCCCATCTCTTCTAACTGATCGGCGTCGTAACCCGATAGCCCGAAGTAGTCCTCGTTATCGAAGCCTTCAGCCATTTGCTTACCATCGCCCCATACACGATATTCGGCGCCAATGGGACCGACTGAACTGACATTATCGCGCGTCCATTCCGCCGACAAGTATTCTTCTGTACCCGGAGGCGCAACATTGCGAGCTCCATAGCCCCAAATCGAGGTAGCTACCTCTCGGAATTCAATATCTGGCCAATTGGGACGAATATATTCCGTGAACGTATCATCTTGTTGCCCAAAAGCCGTCATTACCGCTTTATCAGAAACGCGGCTCTGAATAACCGGCCACTCTTCAGTATCAGCGAATTGTTCCTCAATAGACTTCAAAGCTCGCGCGACCGTATTTGGACCGCCCCATACCTGCAGGTGTATTAGGTCGTCAGTTTCCTCAAGCAACACCTCTTTAATAAGTTCTGATCCTTCCGTGTCTTCTGACATATCGCCCTCATATTTGACATTGCCGACTGCAATTTTGTCACGCAGTTCGCTAGGCGAGGGATAATTAGGATCATGGACTTTTAAGTTGTCATATACTTCCGCGTAAGCATCAACCGCGGTGTCAATGTGTAATTTATCGCCTGGAGCCGGCCAGCGATGTGGCTCAATACCTTCGTCGGGATCGCCCATATAGTGATGAGTACTAGCCGAATACACTAGACCATCGATGGTGATTTCGTTACTGTAAAGCAGCATTCTGAGCATCGAATTTAAATCATCGAGCTCCGGATCAGTGGTGACAATTGTCCGAACAAAGTCATCGCTTTCATCTGCGGGCGCCGCATAAGCGCCCTCTTGACCGGTGGCTCCGGCGGCAATAAGGAGAGCTGAAGCGATAGTAAGGCTCACCCATTTGCTCAGGTTGCGCCTTTGAGTAACCAACCAGTTCTGCTCAGTTGCAGCGACCTGAGAATCTTTGGCAACTCGACCTTTAAATGCCACGCGCTACCTCCCTTAACTCGAACTGGAGTAGAGATGCTTGCGGTGGCTTGATGGCCAACGCCGCACATTGAGTTTCCGATAGCGTCATTGCTAGACTCCTATTTTTGTATTGATTAAATATTCCTTGCCGAATATTTAACTATAACAGATTGTACAGATTCCCTTTGATAAAATCCACAACCCGAAGCTTTGAATGTCAAGCGAAAGGCAGTTTAGAAAAATCAACTGAGCTGGTTGCAAAGGATGCTAGATCTCGCGCAGCGCTCCTCCATCAACTGACCACTCTGAACCAGTCACTTGATTAGCCCGCGGAGACAACAAATAGATAACCAGATCGGCGACATTATCGGGATGCCCAATCTTTCCGGTCAACAACTCGCGCTCTTCCCTCACGAAGCGAGAAATCGCCGACTCGGCATCCGTTTGGAAGCGCTGAGCCAACTGATCACCAAAGCCACCCGGCGCGTCAAATAGTGCAGTACGGGTAGGGCCAGGTGCAACCACATTGGAACGAATATTCTCGGCACTTAAATCAATAGCCAATGATTTGGAAAGTGACAGTACCGCCGTCTTGGAAGCTGCATAAGCAGCAATTGTTGGGTCAGCCAGCCGAGCAGCTTCGCTCGCGATGTGAACGATTGAACCCCCATTTCGCCCTAATAGGGGCCGCAACGCTCGCACTAATCGAACGGGAGCGAAAACATTTATCTCAAACGTCGAACGCCATAACTCATCGCTGCACTCTGTAACCGATGGCTGACTAGAAAAGAATGCGGCATTACTAACAAACCCATCGACGCGGCCGAAATTTTCTTCAAGCTGGGCCGCGATCTTTTCAGGGGCCTGAGCACTGAACAAATCAGCTGCTATAAACCTCGCTCTTGAGGGGAGCGTTCCCGTCTCTGGTCGTTTGCGTGCGACTGCAATTGGCTGTGCCCCCTCCTGCGCCAAAGCGTTTATCACGGCTAGACCGATGCCGCTGGTGCCGCCGGTAACAACGACAACTTTCCCATCAAGATTCAAATTCACTTAAAACCTTCCCGCGCACGACGCACGCACACTACGCCGTCAGCCTGCATCTAATAATGCGCGCGCCGTTTCGACATCGGTGACAAGCACGTTTATCCAGTCGCCTGCTAAAGCGCCCCGAATGGCGTTGATCTTTCGACTGCCGCCAGCAACGCCAATGCGCCGGCTCACATTTAATAGTTGCTCGGGTGGAATGCCGATCACTCGATCATTGAAATCTGAATTCACAAGTTTTCCTGCTTCATCATAAAAGCGGAAACAGATATCTCCCACGGCTCCATCTTGCGCCAGACGCGCCCGGTCTTGAGCAGCGAAAATGTTTCCGGATTCACGAACCAGTTCCGAGGGCTGAAGAGCGCCGATACCCACTAGAGCTACCGTTAAATCACTCCACGTATTAACCGCTTCAGCCACCACTGAATCTTGCATCATTGTGTCGCGTGCCGACGCGGTATCCAGCACTCCTGGCGCTGAGAGGACTACAGGCTCTGCCCCCGTGCTGTCGGCGAAACGCTCCAGCAGTCGCGTGGCTTGAATTTGCACTGCCGGGTCGCCTAGTCCGCCAACGAGTTGCACCACCTTATCGACCACTTGAGTACGAAAAGGACGAAGCGTCTTGACCACCTCTAATAATGCGGCTGACCACGAAGAAATTCCGACCGTGTCCGAACCAATGAGTGTTGCTGAGAGATAATCAGCGGCCGCGGATCCCAGACCCTGGTTAATTTCTAGGTCACTTCCGCTCACATCAACGACGACGACTTGAGACAGGGAAAATTTTGCCTCTAACTCTTCCTCTAGGACGGTATAAACACTATGGGGAACGACCACCGTTGTGCGCACGATTCCTGCTTCAACGGCCTTTTTTAGGAGCCGAGCAACCCGCGGTTGGGAAACGTGCAACTCGTCTGCAATTTCTCGCTGCCGCATACCGTGTTCGTGATACATGCGAGCCACTCGCGTCATGAGGCGCACCTGATCGTCATTTCGAACAAATGCTGAATTAGCTTGGGCTCGTCTTGAAACCACCTTATTTCTCCTTCTGGGCGGTGATGCCTTGCTTTACGCTCGTCACCGACCTCGAATCTTCGCCTAAGCGTACACGGATCCAGTGAAATCTTGCCGACGCAATCTGAGTAAATTATGGCATCAATGACCGGGCGGAATCTGCGATATTTTCTGGAGTCGCACCGTTCTGGTCAAGAAGCCAAGGCGCAGACCCCGTGACAGCGAACTCCTCTTCAAACCCTATCCGCTTCATCAGACACGGCGCGGTTTCCACAACCACTTCAGCCACGGCGCCACCCAGGCCATTAACGAATGCCTCCTCCACCGTAACGATTCCTGCGGTTTCTTCAGCGGCAGCGATAATCGCGGCCCTATCGATTGGTTTAATTGTTGGAAACGACAGTACGCGCGCGTCCACGCCCGTCGAGGCAAGTACATCTGCAGCGTCTAAGGCTCGGGTCACGGTGGTTCCGGTGGCTATGATCGTCACATCGTTCCCAGCACGTAGTAAAGCTGCTTTACCCGCTTCAAACCGGTACGTGTCATCATAAATTTCCGGAATTCCCATGCGAGGAATCCGAATGTAGACTGGACCTTCGTGCTCAGCAGCCCAGCGAATTACCTGCTCCGTCTCCTTCGGAGAGGCGGGCGACAGCACCGTGAAATGTGGGAGCGTTCGCAGCCACGCAAAATCCTCAATCGAATGGTGTGTGGGACCCAGGTCACCGTAGGCAACGCCCGGAGATTGACCCACCAATTTCACGTTGTATTCCGAATAGGCGGCATCAACCTTTATCTGCTCGAGAGCGCGCGCAGTCAAGAAGCATCCGGCGGCCGAGACAAACGGGATAAAACCGCCATTAGCCAGCCCAGCTCCTACTCCGACCATATTTTGTTCGGCGATACCTACGTCGATAGTTCGATGGGGAAATTGGGACTGAAAATCGCCAAGTTTTGAGGATCCCACGGAGTCATTAACGACCACCACTATCCGGGCGTTATGGTCAGCGACGTCGGCGATGGTGGCCGCCCATGACTCACGGCAATCAAAAAGGGCTGGTTGAGGATCCACTGTTGCAGTCATTTATATTCCCATCTTTCGCAGGAGCTCATCGATTTCCGCCACGGCGGTCTCCACCTGTTCATCAGTGGGGACTTTGTGGTGCCAGGCGACCTGATCGCGCATGTAACTTACGGGGTAACCCTTATCGGTATGCGCCAAAATCATCGTCGGGGAGCCCGGTTCTTTATGGCTAAAGGCATCTAATAACTGGCCGTGATCATGGCCATCGACTTCGACCACATTCCAGCCAAATGCACGGAACTTATCCCCGAGAGGCTCTAAGTCGTTGGTGTCAGCTACACGGGAGCCCTGTTGGAGACGATTGTGATCGACATACGCCGTGAGATTGTCAAGGCCGCGATTCCCCGCAGTCATCATTGCTTCCCAATTCGAACCCTCCTGCAATTCGCCATCACCGAGCAGAACAAAGACACGGCGCTCCGAAGAATCGAGCTTCGCAGCGATCGCCATACCGACACTGATGGGCAAGCCATGCCCTAGTGGTCCGGTATTAGCTTCAACGGCGCGCACCTTGTTGCGAGCCGGGTGGCCATTGAGCATTGATTTTTCTTGTAAAAATGTTCGCAAGGAATTGGGATGAATGTAACCAGCCATCGCCAGTACTGTGTAAAGGGCATTGGCAGTGTGCCCTTTTGATAGGACAAGGCGATCACGTTCAGGGTCCTGCTTTTCTATCTGAGTGGGACTGATGTTCATTACGGATAGGTACAGGGTGACCAGCGCATCAGCGATGGAAAATTCACCACCCACGTGCCCGGCACTGGCCGCGCCAATTGTTTGGATCGCCCGGCGACGCACCTCCATCGCAGCGCGCTGCAAGTATCTAATGACTTCTTCGCGAGTCGCATCGCGTCCTAGATGCGCAAGGTGTGCAATTTCACGATCTGGCCCGGCGATTTTTGGAGAGTCGACCTGTGACATAAGGCCAAAATGTTGGTCAAAAGAATCAGTAACAGTCATATTTAACTCCGCATGCTTGAAAGCAAAACATCTTGGACGAGTTTTTGCGCTTCAATAGCATCTTGATTGTCTTGCGCTTTAGCCAGAGCGTCGTAATCTAATTCATCGAGCGCTCGGTTAATAGCCTTTAACATTCGAATCGAAGCCTGAGCAGTTTTCACACTGTCTTCCCGGAATGGGAACTGATCTAACTGCCACACGCCTTCCCATTCATTAATGCGCAAGGTGTAGAAAAACTCAAAAAGTTCCGTCAAATGAACTGTGCCCAGCATTAAGTCGTCATCCCAAGACCGTAGGTTGTCATTGACATCCATACCCCACAAAAGGCCATGGTCGATCAGCATTTGGGCGGCATCAGCTGGTGATTCACCACCGTAGAGCGAGTGTCCAAAGTCCAAAAGCACGCCAATGTTGTCGAGGCCGATTTCTTGAATTCCTAAGATGGCACGCGAGGCGGAATCCCACAGCATTTTGACACGAGGTTCGCGCGGTTTATATTCGATCACATAACGTAGATCCTGATGAGCCGATGCCAACTCACGCATTCCGTCTTTGGCGAAGTTCCACACCTGGCGGTGATTGACCTGGAAGGGGTAGTCCCAGCCGTCTTGCCCTGGCCAGATTTTGACGTAATCCGCATTCAATTCTCGAACAATACCGGAAGCTTCATGGAGCAAATCCATCGCTTCGCTACGGATTTGCGAACTAGGATTAGTAAACGCACCCCGCGCAAATGTGCGCGTATAAATCTCAGGGGTGACCCCAATGGCTGAAAGGTTATTGGCTTTCAGGGCATCCTTAACTTCGTCGAGCCCGACACCTTCTGTGAAAGGGTAATTCAAATCAACTACAGAAAGCTCGCCTACAGCTCCGGCTCGTTCGATTTGGCCGATCGTCGAAACTGGCTCGGCATAACCATCTGTTGCATAGCGGTCGACGTAGCTGGCGAAGTTCCAGAGGCCAGCGCCAAAACGCGGATTCTGCATAATTATTCAACTCCGATCTTTAATTCAAGCCCATGATACTCATAGTCATGACAAAAAATAAAGTGATGACTTCGCTCGCAGTGCGAACTGAAGTGGGTGACGCACCCGATAAGTGATGTCGTCACCCACTCCGGGAACTCAATCTTCCAATTCAAATAGCGTGTATTGCTCCGCGTTACTACCGTCGATCAACACACAGTTCACAGATTGCTTCTCGGGTAAACCCGTTTCGCCGTTTTGTATGTAGGCATCGGCTTGTTCGACGGCCATCTCAGCTAACTGCACAGCCGGCTGCATGGCGGTGGCAAGCATCTTGCCTTCTTTAATCGCTTCTACGGCGTCAGGTGCGCCGTCAAAGCCCGCGATAACAATGTCATCAAGCAAACCAGCTTCTTCGACAGCGGCGACAGCACCAACCGCCATCGTGTCGTTGCCGGCAATGATGCCGTCGATGTCATCGTGATTTTGCAGAATCGTTTGGACCTTCTCAAACGCTTCTTGTTGATCCCAGTTCGCGGTTTCGACTCCCACTTGTTCCATGTCTTCGTATTGATCGATCACCGAGTGGAACGCGTCTGAGCGAACATCAGCATTGGTGTCAGTTTCGATGCCGAATAGTTCGAAGTATTTGCCTTCTCCTTCTAATTCTTCCACGAATGCTTCTGCTACCAGGCCAGCACCCTGGGAGTTATCCGCAACAATCTGGGAAACCGCGATATCGCTTTCATTTATTTCGCGATCGATGAGGAAGACGGGAATCCCAGCGTCCTTTGCTTTTTCCACTGCACCAACGGTGACGTCTGCGCCGGCATTATCGAGGATGATCGCTGCGGCATCATTTGAAATAGCAGAGTCGATCAATTCGCTCTGCTTATTAGGATCGTCATCATGAGAGTCAGACTGAGCGGTATACCCCAGTTCTTCGGCCGCGGCCACCGCAGCATCTGCTTCTGCCTTGAAGAATTCGTTCGAGTGCGCAGGGGTAATGACAGCGATCAGGCCATCACGTTCACCGCCCTCGGATTCTTCCCCGTCCTCTTGTGTTTCCGCACCGGTATCGAGGTTGTCATCGCCGGTATCGCCGTTTGAACAGGCGCTGAGAGTGAGTATGGAAGCGGCGGCTAAAACTACCGCGCTTTTTGTCAATGAGCGTCGCATTTTTCCTCCTTGAAGTTACGCTCGGGGGCCGGATTCGGCCATTTGTTGTTCACGTTCCTGGGCTTCTTGTTTCACCGCTTGGGCAGCCTGCGCCGCTGCGCGGTATGCCTTCAAACGTTCCTGCACTTGGTCCAGAGCAACTGCCAAAATGATGACTAAGCCCTTGATCACGGTCTGCCAGAAACTTGATACTCCGATCAAAACCAGACCGTCGGAAAGGAAGCCGATCACAAAAGCACCAATCAGGGCTCCCTTAACGGTGCCGCGTCCGCCCATGAGGGACGCACCACCAATAACAACCGCCGCGATAGCGTTCAACTCAAACGTGTCTCCCGTTTGTGGAGCGGCGGCTGTAAGTTCTGAAGTAATGATCAGGCCCGCCATAGCGGCGCATAGACCTGAAATTACATAGACCCACACGGTGACTTTCTTCACCGGAGTGCCAGATAGTTGTGCAGCGCGGGGATTGCCGCCAATGGCATACATCCAGCGGCCAAAACGAGTTCGATTCGCTAAAATGATCGCCACGATCGCCGCGATGATCATGATCCAGATAGCTGTGGGAATCCCTAGAGGCCGGGAAAGACCCAGGAACGAAAAGCCAGTGTTACCAAGTTCAGGCTCACCGCGGAGTTTGGGGAATGTTGATCCGTTCGACAACAGCAGGGCCGCACCACGAGCGACGTAGAGCATACCGAGCGTCGCGATGAAGGGCGCGACATTTAATCTTGTAACCAATATTCCGTTGATAAAACCAACAAGCGCTCCAACACCCAAAGAGACTGCTATAACGACCCACACCGCCGGATAAAGCGTGGCGTCGAAAACGGTGATTTCCCATCCCTGCAGTAGCGCCCCAGCTACCACCCCGGACAGCCCGACGGTCGATCCAACCGATAAATCAATACCGCCGGTGATTATTACGAACAACATTCCTATAGCAAGTAAGCCGTTATAGGCAACATGCTTAGTCATTGTGATGAGGTTCGACGTCGTTAAGAAGCTGTCACTCATCAGGGCAAAAATGATAATTAAAGCAAATAGAGCTAGAAAAGCGCGCTGATCGAGAAGAAATTCCCCGATCCCCCTGTTTCCAAGGACCCTGCGACCGAGGGCTGATCTTTCTGTAGCAGTTTTTGTGGTCATTTAACGTCCTCATCAATCGAGCCTGAATCGGCCAAGGTCATTAGAGATTCACGGTTAACTTCGTTGGGGTAAAGATCGGCTACTAATTTCCCGCGAGACATCACTAGGATCCGGTCGCAAGCATTGAGTACTTCACCAACTTCTGAGGTGGCGAACAGCACGGCTCGGCCTTTTCGAGCTTCTGAGGCCATAAGCCCAAAAATGTCAGCTTTAGCGCCTACATCAATGCCACGGGTGGGCTCATCAAGCACCAGGACACGCGGGCTGGTCATCATGGCTTTTCCGATAACGACTTTTTGCTGATTACCGCCTGAGAGCGACCCAATGGAAGCGCCCAAACTCGCGGCTTTCAAGCGGACCTGGTCGCCGACTTTGCTTCCTTGTTGTTTTTCAAGCCGCGATGAGATGAATCCGCCTTTATATAATTTTTCAATTGCAGCTAGCGCCAAATTCGCTCCGACACTTAACGCCTGTACTAAGCCGTCACGCTGGCGATCTTCTGGGACGAGAATTACGCCCGAGGAGATTCGATCAGCAATGCTGCTTTTCTTAAAGTCCTGCCCATCGAGGAGGATGCGTCCGCTCTCCAGTGAGTTACGGCCTGCTATTGCTTCCAGTAATTCAGTACGGCCGGCCCCCATCAGCCCGTAGATGCCGACAACTTCGCCTTCGTGCAACTCAAAATTGACGCCTTGGACCGCAACCCTGCCCGGCATGCCTGGGTCCGCGACCACGACATCCTCAACAGACATGAGCACTTCACCCGGCCGGTGCTCCATGGTCGAGTAAAGATCCTCCTGGTCACGGCCGACCATGTTCGTAATTATCCAAGCGAGATCAACGTCCGCCATGGGCTCCTCTGCCACGATTAAACCGTCACGAAGTATCACCGCGTGGTCTGCAATCTCTAGGCATTCGTCTAAATGATGCGAGATATAGATGATCGCTACGCCGCGGGAGGCCAAATCGCGCATGACGCGGAACAGAATCTGAACTTCAGAGTGGGACAGCGCCGAGGTGGGTTCGTCCATGATGAGAACCTTGGTGTCCCGGGTGAGGGAACGGGCTATTTCCACGAGCTGTTGCTGCCCTAAGCGCAGGTCACCAGCCAGCATGCCGGGGTCGAGCGGCTCTTCTAAACGTTCCAGTGCCTCTCGAGCAATTTCTTTTTGTGTCTCATAGTCAATGAAGTCAGCGCGATGTAGTTCGCGGCCTAGAAAAATATTGTCTGAAATCGACAGATTTGGAACAAGATTTAGTTCTTGATGGATAATGGAAACGCCATGAGCCACAGCCTCTGGCGGTGAATTGAAGGCGACCTTTTCGCCGTTCATCGTGATTATTCCCGAAGATGGTTGCTCCACACCCGCTAGAATTTTCATGAGCGTAGACTTACCCGCACCGTTTTCTCCGATAAGTGCCGTAATCTTTCCTTTTTCAATTGCAAAATCAACACCGCGCAAAGCGCGCGTTGCGCCGTACGCTTTTGTAATCTGTCGTGCTTTTAAAAGCGGTTCAGATAGGGCCTCCGTGGTCATGGCCCCACCTCTATTTCCACTGGAGTAATCGTTAGATGGTCGACTTCGCCTCCGGTTTTTGATGTCCAATTCACGGCCCCAATCACCGTGACCTCTTCACCTTCCAGATCATCCGGATCCAGGTCGCCGAATACTTCTTCTGCTGCCTTGTTATTGAGTTCTAACGCCACGTTTTGATATTCGGTTTGGTTTACAAAATCACCAAAAGCAACCTCTCCGCTGGCATCGCGCAGCGCCGTAGTTGACCCGAGCGGGGGCACAGCAATGCCGACCGTGAAGTCACTTTCTAACCCATGAATGTCCAAACCGGCTTCCCCGAATCCACCTTCGTCGACCAATCCCGTGGCGGAAACAGCGAAACTGTATGGCTTATCATCATCTTCGCGCTGACCGTATTCTTCGCCAGTTCCGTCTGGATCAGCATGCATTTGATCGATCAGTTCAGTAATAGGGATAGCCCGTTCCTTCACTCCGGCTACGACAACGGAGTCATATGCTTCTTCTGCATATTGTTCTGCGGTGTCCGCCGTCACTTCTTCTTTCTCGTCAAAGCCCACGACTTTGGTGTCCCAAACCATGAGTCCCAGAAGAATCACGGCACCAATGAGCACATAGAAATTTCTGCGCTGCCACCACGGTTTTTTTGCTGTGTGAGACGACATCAAAACCTCCCTTTAATAGTCGTCTTCGGCCAATATTGAGCGGCCGCGCGAACGGTCAACAGCCCGTCGCCACTGGCGGCGGGATACCTGCGATTCCGATTGGGGTGGGTCAACAATCGTCGGCAGCTTTAAACTCCACCCCGTTGGCCCAGCGAGCTGATGGCTGTGGCACGCGAAAAGTGCCGCGCCTAAAGCTGAGGCTTCCTCGATGGAAGAAATTAATACCGGACGCTGTAGCACCCGGGCCTGCAGTTCCATTAAAAATCTCGACGAGCTGGCCCCACCGTCGACATATAACTGTTCAATTTCTACTGTGCCCTGAGATTCAAGTGCTTCCACCACATCGGTGACCTGCTGGACTACTGCTTCGAATGCGGCTCGTGCCAGATGTGCTTTTGTAATGCCACCATTAATGCCATCAATGATGCCGCTGGCGGAGCGATCGAAATAGGGAGCTCCCAGTCCCGAAAGAGCCGGAACGAAACTCACGCCTTCAGAAGACCCGGCCTTGACGGCTAATTCGCCAAGAAGAGCAATGTCACCGTCTGTAATAAGTTGTGCCATTAATTCCAACGCAGCACCGGAAGCCAAGATGTTGCCTTCAGCGGCGTACACCGGATCGGGGTTTGCCCATGCAATAGTGCTGGCCACCGCGCTGGCCGCGTCAGGTTTCGGAACCACGGCCATCACGGATGTTCCAGTCCCATACGTTGCTTTGGCAATTCGGTCTCTACCGCGGCTGTGCAAATACAGAGCTGCATGAGAATCCGCCAATACAGCAAGAATCGGCACGCCAGGGGGAATCGGCAACCCTCTGCGGGTTACTCCAAAGTCACCTTCGGAAGATACGACCCGGGGCAGCAGCGCACTTGGGACCTCGAACAGGTCGCAGAGTTCCTCGCTCCACGCACCCATCTCGATATCAAAAAGCAGAGTACGAGAAGCGTTCCCAGGTTCGGTGAGGTGGTTACCGGTTAACCTCTCTATAAGAAAAGTATCAATAGTTCCAATGTGAATGTTCGCGTCCTGTTTCAAATCGCTATGGTTCACTAGCCACCGCATTTTTGACGCCGAGTACATCGGGTCCAGCTCTAGACCGGTCATGGCCCGCACGCGATCAGCGGAGCTGGCAAGACGTCGGCATTCATCGGCAGTTCGGTTGTCCTGCCATCCGATGACTGGACCCAGTAAATGACCGGTTTTCGCGTCCCAAACCGCTACCGATTCCCGCTGACTAGAAATCGTGATTCCCCGCAGCGCCCATGCATGTATCTGGTCCAAACATTCAGCAGCGGCGGAAACTATCGACGACCAAATCTTTTCGCCATCTTGCTCCACCCGATCGGGGCCAATGTGTTGCACTCCAACCGGCTTGACCGACTTCCGTACGACGGCCCCCGTAGCGGCATCTATTAGAAGCGCTTTGCTATTTGTTGTGCCTTGGTCCAAGGCCAGCACGTACATCCTTTGGTGATCACCACCATTGGCTATCATTCGGCTCATTCCGCTCTGAGAATATTAATTCATCATTGAATGTTTCTACCCATGGACACTAGACCCGCCTTCGCGCTCATGTCAACAGGGATTCGAAAATTGGGCACCAATGGCTGTTTTGTGGCAGCCATGCACTCAAAGCGCCAACTTGGCTCATCTGTGGAAATGGGTGCACCAAAACGGCGACCACACTGCTGCCATCGAGATCCGACGAGCGCGAAGCCGCTATCCATGAATACGCCGCGACCTCTCGGTCGGCAGCGCACCAGATGACCGGCCTGCTTTATCCCCGCCCTCCTTCCGCTATTCGCATCACACTGTTAGACTCGCCAACGAAATGATATTCAAGGTCGAATATTAATTCAAGCCTACAGATGAGTGAGAGGCGAAACAGTGAATATCACTATTGATCAATCAAGTAATGTCGACCAACCGCTTTTTAATAGAAAAGGATAGCCGTTATGATCGAAAACCGCGTCCATCATAAATTCTATCGCAATCAGCGGACATTATTTATCCTGCTTATGTGTGCCGTGCTGGCTTTTATGGGCTCATTCGGTGCTGCGAGCGTTCAAGCAGATACAGTCAATTCCCCGCCTATCCTAAATACCAAAGACAGTCCCAGCGTTATTTCCAGCGCCAAGCCCCGTACTGTGATTACACAAGACGGCGAAATAGACGACATGGACAGCCTTATTCGTTTTTTCTATTATGCTAATGAGGTGCAACTGGAGGCGCTCATATATTCCAGCTCAATGTTTCACTGGCGAGGCGAAGATCCTGACGCCCCAGCCGACATTGATGGCGTAGGTCAATGTGGTGGCGGGTTTACAGGCCCTCAAAGTTGTTTGGAGCCTCACCGCTGGACCGGCACCGATTGGCTTTATGAGTTTATTGACCTTTATGGGGAAGTCCAGCCTCAACTACTTGTTCACGACCCTGATTACCCCAGCGCCGAAGAGGTCCTTTCAGTGACGAAAATCGGCAATGTCGACTACTCGGGGGCAATGAGCAAAGATACAGAAGGGTCACGCTTCCTAGAGGATTTGATACTCGACGATGGCGCTCCGATTCACGTCCAGACCTGGGGCGGACTCAACACTTTGGCTCGTGCCCTTAAATCGATTGAAGACGAGTATTCAGGTTCTTCACAATGGACTATGCTGCAGGATCGCGTTGCTGAGAAAATAGTAATTTACAATATACTTAATCAAGACGAAACGCTTGAAGAATACATCAAGCCAAATTGGCCTGGACTGAAGGTGATTGATAACCAAAGCCAATTCTGGAGTTTTGCGTACCAATGGTCCAGCACTGTTCCGACTGATTATCAATATACATTGCAGGCGGAATTCATGAGGGAAGAATTCCTCGAAAACCACGGACCGCTATTGTCGCGCTACCACACTTGGGGCGACGGACAGGAAATCCCAGGCGAGCTTCCGGGTGAGGATCGTTGGAGCCCGGACAATGGCAGCAATCCAGAAGCTCAATTTCCCTCATCTGGACGCGATATTAATGACTTCATCTCAGAAGGTGACTCGCCGGCTTTCTTCTATTTACTCGACGGTAATGGGTTACGGCAGAGTGAGGATCCGACGTGGGGCGGTTGGGGAGGTCGATTTGACGTCGTTGATTATGGATGGATCGATACCGAAGATTTCAATCCGAGCACTGGCGAAGACGATCGAAGTTATCCTCAAACCCGCTGGGTCAAGGAAATTCAAAACGATTTTGCAGCACGGGCGGACTGGGGTGTCTCGGACTTTGAAGACGCGAACCATCCGCCTGAAGCTACCGTTTCCGAAGGGTTAGACCACGTTGTCGACCCGGGCGAGACTCTAATACTTAATGGATCTGCAACGGACCCGGATAACGATGAAGTTAGTTTGTCTTGGTGGGAATACGAAGAAGCGGGAACAGCGTTAGAGCCGATCAATTTGAACGATCATGGCGATGGCTCACTTACTGCGATTGTTCCGGACACAGCCAAACCAGGAGAAACAATCCATTTGATTCTCGATGCACAAGATAATGGTGTTCCGGCTCTAACGCATCATCAGCGAGTCATATTGACTATTGCTGATCAGCCAGCCACGGACGACCCGGCCGATGAGGACGACCCAGCCGATAAGGATGAGCGGCCTGACCGAGACCGCCCTTCCGATGAGGGCGAAGCTGCAAAACCCCAGCCCGGCTCTCCCCAGTACACTGGGTGATATGGCGAAGATGATCGCAGGTGCGTCATAGCGTTTTTACATTTATTGCGCGGTACTTGCACGACCTTGTGGCCCACTTCAGGAGAAACATTCCTAGTTTCTTCATGAAGTGGGCCACAAGTGTATGAGCAACAAAAACTAGGCATCCGCCGAATTCAGTGCCTCAACACCGGCTGCCGCCATTTCCTCCCGCGCGGCCACACCCTGTTCTTCACTTACGGGCACGGTCAAGTCACTCAATACCCGCGCTTTCATGCCCAACTTGAGGGCATCAAGTGCGGTCGCGCGCACGCAGTGACTTTCAACGAGGCCGACCACATCGACGGAGGTGATGCCCGCGTTCTTCAGCGCGTCCGCCAACGTTTCACCGGACTCCGTCGCGCCATCGAATCCGGAATAGCCGTGGTCGTACTGTCCCTTTTTGATGGTTACGTCCGCATTCACGTCGGCTAGTGCGGGGTGCAACTCCGCTTCAGGTGTTCCTGCAACACCGTGCGGGGGCCACGTGTTCACGTAGTCCGGCTCCGCCGGCGGCGTCGCAAAGTGCTCGCCCGGATCGATGTGCCAGTCCTGAGTTGTGGCAATGAGCGTATAAAAATCACGGTTTTGAGCGACGTATTCCGCAACTGCTTCTGCCACCGCAGTACCGCCCTCAACTCCGAGCGCTCCGCCCTCGCAGAAGGTGGGTTGTACATCAACGATTAATAGTGCACGCGATTCAGTAGCCATACCCTCATTTTGCCTTGCCGATTCCGGATACGCAGGCTGGGCCCGATTCC
>Ga0079225_10000939_pt1 | contig 16116 bp, 15 predicted proteins | sample Poulit2012_FD_76344 | JGI IMG/M metagenome (GOLD analysis project Ga0079225, IMG submission 76344) | Agricultural soil microbial communities from Georgia to study Nitrogen management - Poultry litter 2012 | ecosystem: Environmental > Terrestrial > Soil > Agricultural land | place: USA: Georgia... | reverse complement strand
TAGACTTTTGGTCAAACTCTAGCGGTGCACATCATAATCTGATGTTTTATTAAGAAGTTAATTATATCATTTTCGGTGATATATTAAGTTCAAACGCTTCATGCAAGGCATTTAATGCTTTTGGTAAGTCTGTATCACGTATAAGCACCCAAATCGTCGTATGACTGTCAGCTGCTTGATAGATTTGTATGTTTTCTTTCGTCAATGCTTGAACGATGCGTGAAGCAACCCCAGGCACTCCAGTCATTCCCGCTCCGACTACAGATACTTTTGCAAAATGTTGTTGTATGTCATAGTTATAAGCTAATGTGTCTAAAATTCGTTCCGTTTGCTCAACGTGTTCATTTGAAACGGTATAAGCAATGTCATTTTGTGAAATATTAATAAAATCAACTGAAATATTAGCTTCCGCCATCGCTCGAAAAACGTTTGCTTGGATCGTTTGATCGTCTGTATTTGCTTGCACGACCACTTGTGAAATATCATCAATATGTGTAACACCAGTCACTAATCGATCAGGAATTCGCTGACCTGTTGGCTGGCGCAATGATGTGATTAACGTTCCTAAATCATCTGTATAAGTTGACCTGACACGTAAAGGAACTTCTGCATGCATCGCTATTTCGACGGCACGTGGATGAACGACTTTCGCTCCTTGATAAGCTAAGTGACATATTTCCATATATGTGACGACATCTAAACATCGCGCATTTTCAACCATTCGTGGATCAGCGGTCATAATACCATTAACATCGGTAAATATGTCAACTCGCTTTGCTTTCGTTGCAGCAGCTAATGATGCGGCTGTCGTATCACTTCCACCCCGACCAAGTGTCGTTAAATCACCTGAACTCGTCTGTCCTTGAAAGCCAGCAACGATAATGACGTCGACATGATTAAAAGTGTCAAAAATACGTTTAGGATTCACTTTTTTAATCGTTGCATCGCCAAATGATTCATCCGTTAAAATGCCTGCTTGCGGACCTGTTAAAGCGGTTGCTTCAATATTTTCATCAGTTAATTCACTTGTCAAAACAACCGAAGAAATAATTTCACCACATGACATGAGCATGTCTGTCTCACGTTTAAGTGTTTGGGTCGCTCGTTTAGAAACTAGATTTAATAACGAATCTGTTGCATATGGTTCAGGATTTCTACCAAGTGCTGAGACGACGACGATCACTTTAAAATTTTCAGATAAGGCCTGTTTAATGTGACGAATGACATGTTGACGACTTTTTTGATCACCGACTGATGTACCACCATATTTTTGAACTAATATTTGCATGATTTTCACCTAATATTTTTAATATGTCATTAAATTATTTGCTTTTCAATGAGCGTTTCTGCAATTTGAACCGTGTTTAAAGCAGCACCTTTCATTAAGTTATCACTAACAACCCATAAATGAAATCCACGGTCATTGTGTAAATCTTGACGAATACGTCCGATAAACACTTCTTCTTTACCTGTTGCTTCAAGTGGTGTTGGATATGTTTGTGTTTGAATATCATCTTGTAAAACGATGCCTGGCGCTTTTCTTAAAACGTCTTTTAAATCATCGACAGATACTCCATCTTTTTCCACTTCAATAAAAACACTTTCTGAATGTGATGTAACGACTGGCAGACGCACACATGTTGCTGCCACAGATAAATTTGGCTGTTCCATAATTTTCTTCGTCTCATTAATCATTTTCATTTCTTCAGCTGTATAACCGTTTGCTTCAAAAACGTCAATTTGTGGTAAAGCATTAAAAGCAATCGGGTAATGTTTTTCATCTGCTGCGACTGGTAAAAGATTCGCTTCCATTTCTTCACCTTTTAAGTATTGATCAATTTGTGTTCTTAATTCTTCAACCGCACTTAAACCAGCACCTGAAACCGCTTGGTATGTAGATACAATGACATTCGTTAAGCCGAATTGTTTTAAAATAGGTTGTAAAGCAACAACCATTTGTATCGTCGAGCAATTCGGATTTGCGATTAATCCTTCATGTTGTTCAAGGGCATGTGCATTCACTTCAGGAACGATCAACGGTACATTTTCATCCATACGAAAGGCACTCGTATTATCAATAACGATTGCCCCACGCTCAATGGCTGATTCTGCTAATTGTTTCGTTACAGATCCTCCTGCTGAGAAAAAAGCAATATCAATCGTTTCAAATTGCTCAGGAGTCGCTTCTTGGATAATAATCTCTTTTCCATGTAAAGTTGTTTTTGTTCCTGCGGAGCGTTTTGATGAGAGTAGTCGTAATTCGTTAATGGGAAAATCTTTCTGTTCTAACAATTGTTTGATGTTTTGGCCAACCGCACCAGTTGCTCCGACAATTGCTACATTATATGTTCGTTCACTCACTTTTAAGTCTCCTCCATGAAAAGTAATAAAAGTTAACCTAGCATTTTATTTTATCATATTTGTGAACGAAAGGAAAACAAAAATCAGGGTCATATTCATGTAAATTATCATTAAACATGTTTAATCATCATCAACTAAAATTATATCTTCACCTATATTTTTAATCGATTGCCAAGGGATTTCCATTTCAGCATCATTTTTCTTTAAGCCGAACCAATGATAATCAGGGACGATGAGTGATTTAATTTTTCCGGTTGTCCGATCTATCTGTAAATCAATATGGCCTAATGTCCCGAGGCGAGCTCCTTTGGAAATATGAACAACTTCCTTACCACTAATATCTTTATAACGCATCCATTATACCTCCTAACATTTTCAGCTAAGTTAAGGGCTGTCATATGCTTGCGAATGTGAGAGGTGTATTATTTATCTCGTATATAGTTATGTAAACCCTTTCACTTTCAAGGGAAAATTCATACCATTTATCTAAAGAAAACGTTTGTTCATGATCATTCAATTCATTGGGGGAAGTAGATAAAAATAAAATAAACTTCATTAGCATAATTGTTAATAAAGCACCAGTAATAAACAATGTTATAAAAATAAAAGCCTCTTTCACACGCATGGCAAATCACCCCATATTCATCTATATGGGGCTTTCTCTAAAAATATGTTTATCGACAGTATTTTACACAATAATAAAAAAGAAACTGGCTGGCCAGCTTCTTGTTCAGAACGTTTTATTTTCCGCGGTCTTTCTTTTGTTGATCTAATAAAACAGCTTTACGCGACAAATTAATTCTTCCTTGATGATCGATTTCTTTAACTTTTACCATAATTTCGTCACCTAATGAAACGACATCTTCTACTTTGTTCACTCGTTTGAGATCGAGCTCTGAAATATGTACTAAGCCATCACGGCCATTAAATATTTCAACAAAAGCACCGAATCTTTCAATCCGACGAACTTTTCCTAAATACATCTCACCAACGACGACTTCTCTGACGATATCTTCAATAATTTCTTTTGCTTTTTCATTCATCGTCGCATCCGTTGAAGAGATAAATATCGTTCCATCTTGTTCAATATCAATACTTACTCCTGTTTCATCAATAATCTCATTAATCTGTTTACCACTTGGGCCGATAACATCACGAATTTTTTCAGTGTCGATCGTCATCGTTAATATTTTTGGCGCATATGGTGATAATTGTTCACGCGGTTCATTAATTGCTTCTAGCATTGAGTCGATAATTTTTAAACGCCCTATTTTTGCTTGGGCAAGTGATTTTTCTAAAATATCTTTTGATAAACCATCAATTTTAATATCCATTTGTAAGGCTGTTATACCTGTTTTTGTTCCAGCAACTTTAAAGTCCATATCTCCAAGCGCATCTTCCATTCCCAAAATATCTGTTAAGATGGCGTATTCTTCACCTGTTTTAACAAGACCCATTGCAATACCAGCAACAGGGGCTTTAATGGGTACACCTGCATCCATCATCGCCAATGTACTCGCACAAATACTTGCTTGTGATGATGAACCATTAGATTCAAGCACTTCAGAAACAAGGCGAATCGTATAAGGAAATTCTTTTTCATCAGGAACAACTTTTTCAAGTGCTTTTTCACCTAGGGCACCATGGCCAATTTCCCTACGACCTGGTGCACGGATCGGTCCAGTTTCACCAACACTATATTGGGGAAAATTATAATGATGCATAAATCGTTTGGATTCTTCTAAATCTAAGCCATCTAATATTTGTACATCACCTAAAGCACCTAATGTACAGACACTCAGTGCTTGGGTTTGTCCACGTGTAAATAAGCCTGAACCGTGTGTACGTGGGAGTATATTAACGCGTGATGATAAAGGACGGATCTCATCTAAACGTCGACCATCTGCACGTACTTTTTCTTCCGTAATGAGTCGTCTCACTTCATCTTTGATTAAATCATCTAACACATGTTTTGCTTGACTATAAAGTTCCTCATCTTCTTCATCATAAGTAGCTAAGACTGTTTCTTTTATATTATCGAGTGCTTCTTCACGGGCATGTTTTTCATCAATACGAATGGCATCTTTTATTTGAGCAAATGCTGCAGTTTTTACCTGTTCATAAACAGACTCATCGATCGAAAATACTTCCACTGGAAATTTTTCTTGACTCAGTTGTTCAATAATTTTTTCCTGAAATTCAACAAGACGAACAACTTCTTCATGACCAAACATGATCGCATCGAGTATCACATCTTCAGATACTTCATTTGCTTCTGCTTCTACCATATTGACTTCATCTTTAGTTCCAGCGACGGTTAAAAATATGTCACTTTTTTCTTGTTCTTCGATTGTTGGATTAATGACAAATTTGTTATCGACTAAACCAACGTTAACACCAGCGATTGGACCTGAAAATGGGATGTCAGAAATACTTAACGCAATTGAAGAGCCGATCATCGCAGCAATTTCTGTGGAGCAATCTTGATCAACACTCATGACCGTACTAATAATTTGTACTTCATTACGAAATCCTTCGGGAAATAATGGGCGAATCGGACGGTCGATTAAACGTGAGGCTAAAATTGCCTTTTCACTTGGACGTCCTTCACGTTTAATAAATCCACCTGGTATTTTTCCAACCGCATATAGACGTTCTTCATAATTGACGGTTAATGGAAAAAAAGGCAAATCTTTAGGTTCATTCGATGCGGTTGCGACAGATAAAACAGATGAGTCGCCATATTGAACCATACAGGAACCATTAGCTTGTTTAGCAAGTTCGCCGATTTCTACGGTAAATGGTTGACCGGCAATTTCTGTGGAGAATACTTGTTTTTCATCATTCATTAATACATGGACTCCTTTCGATTTCACATCTATTAACTTCCATTGTAAACATTCTATACATAAATGTAAATTTTATAAAAATTAAAATATTAAAAATATGTAAAAAAAGCAGGAAATATCCTGCTTTTCGTTATCTTCTTAAGCCTAATTTCTGAATTAAGTCTCGATAGCTCGTAATATTATTTTTACGTAAATAGTTAAGTAAATTACGACGTCTACCGACTTTTTTCAATAATCCACGTCGTGAATGATGATCACGTTCATGACGTTTTAAATGATCGTTTAAAACATTAATTTCTTCGGTTAAAACGGCAATTTGAACTTCTGTTGAACCCGTATCATTGTCATGTGTTTTAAATTCATTAATAATTTCTTGTTTTCTTTCTTTTGTAATGGCCATATGTGCACCTCCTATTATTTATAGCATCCCCAATCCCCTAGCAAGCGTCGGAGCGTCGGTTTGCCAAGCGATGGTTGTCGATTCCAAGCGTACACGTTTTTAAATAAAAAAGCAAGTGATTTTAATCATTTTGAAAAAAGTTCCGAACAAACATTTTATCTGCTTTAAGTTGCCTGATTAATTCATCAACGGAGCTAAATTTCTTTTCTTCACGGACGAATTTATGCCATTCAATGCTCATTTCATATTTATATATGTTTTTTGAAAAATCAAGCAAGTGAACTTCGAGTAATGGTTCGAGTTGGTCTTTTTCAAAGGTCGGTCGATAGCCCAAATTTGCCATCCCGTCATATATTTTATCGTTAACATAGGCTTTCACAGCATATACACCTGTTTGGGGAAGTAAAGCATCCTTGTTCACATGTAAGTTCGCAGTTGGAAAACCGATCGTCCGACCTCGTTTATTTCCTTCAATGACATGACCAATTGTGTAAAGTGGTCTTCCTAAAAGTTGGTTAGCCAAACATATGTTACCGGTTTTAATAAGCTTTCTTATGTGAGTTGAACTAATCTTATCATCTTTACAGGAAACTTTTTCAATCACTGTATAAGTCAATTGATCCTTTGCATACTTAGCAATATTTGTCATATTGCCTTCACCTTTAAAACCATATGTAAAGTCAAAACCAGCGACAAGATGCTTAATATTGAGACCGATAATAAAATGTTCAATAAATTGTTGTGGTAACAATGAGGCAAGTTGTTTATTAAAAGTAATTGTGTATAAGCGATCAACGCCTAATTGTTTTAATATACGTTGTTTTTCTAGCGATGGGGTTATATATTTAACAGATTGTGCCCCATGGCTTAAAACAGTTATTGGGTGTGGCTGGAAAGTTATGACCGCACTTTCTAAATGATGTTCTTTAGCATATTTGACAGCTGTTTTAATGACTTTTTGATGACCTAGATGAACCCCATCAAAAAATCCGATCGCACAAACAGTTTCGGGAAGTTGTTCATTGATTAATTGATGTGGATAAGACAAATCAATTGTTTGCATCATTTTCACCTTCATTTATTCGTTATAAATACGCGTACTGGCCTAATTATGTTGTGATTGTTTGCATCAACTTGATAAATGGCTAATAGATGATCATCTTTTACTAATAAAAAAGGTTCAGACGTCATTACATGTGTAAAGTTTTTCAACTTTTGCCCATGGCTAATTTTTTGTTCAATGTTTGCATCTACTTCTATTTTAACCATATGTTGGAGCGCTCGCAACATCGAAACGACTGTTTTTTCTAAATTGTTCGTTCGTTTTGCTTCATTTATTTGAGCAAATGTGATCGTTTCTTCTTGTGAAAATGAGCTCGCTGTGACCCGAATTAAATGTGACATATGTGCGGGATAATTTAATTTTTTACCAATATCAACACATAATGTTCGAATATATGTCCCTTGTGAACAATGAACTCGAAAGTTAAATGCCGTTTTCCCCTTCAAAAGTTCAGACGTCCGATGAATGTTATAAATCTTCACCTGACGCTTTGGCCGTTCGACAAATTTATTTTCTCGGGCATATTCATATAATCGTTTTCCTTTCACCCGAACTGCCGAATACATCGGGGGAATTTGTGTAATCAGTCCTTTGAATGATTGCAAAACATCATCAATTTCATTAAGTGTTGGTGGCGTTGTTATCGCTTTTTCTTCGATGATTTCACCATGTGCATCTTCTGTTTCAGTAGCGATGCCTAATTGTACTTGGGCGGCATATGTTTTATCCATTTTTGTTAAATAAGGGACAATTTTTGTTGCACGATTAATACAAATTGGTAACACACCTTCAACCATTGGATCAAGTGTACCCGTATGACCTACTTTTCTTGTGTTATAGATTTTTCTAATTTGTTGGACACAATCATGTGATGTCATGCCCTTTGGTTTCCATAGCGGTATAATACCGTCCATAAAATCACCATCATTTCTTATCATAGAAAAAATCTGACCTGTTAGCTAACAGATCAGATATAAATCAATTAATCATTTAAGTCACGTAAAATTTCTTCGATGCGACTACCGCGTTCTAACGCTTCATCAAATTCAAAAGTAATTTCAGGTGTTTTCCGTAACTGGATTCGTTTGCCAATTTCTGATCGGATAAATCCATTCGCTTTTGATAAACCAACGAGTGTTGAATCTTTTTTATCTTTGTCTAAAACAGAGATGAATATTGTTGCTTGTTGTAAATCACCTGTCACTTCAACGTCAGTTACTGTGACAAATCCAATACGTGGATCTTTCAATTTACGTGTAATAATTTCGCCCATTTCTTTTTTAATTTCTTCAGCTACACGATTCGCTCGAATATTACTCATGTATGTCACCTCATTTTTAAACAATGCTATTTCTATAAGCGTTCAATATGTGTTAGTGTTCGCTCAAGATCTGAAAATGAATCAATTAATCGCAATGCTTCCTGTATGATTTGTTCAGCATGGACAGCTTCATTAGAAATTGTAACAATTCCTAATTTTGTCCGTTGCCATAAATCATGGTAATCTAGCTCAGCAACTGATACGTTCATTTGTTGACGCAATTTATGAATTAAACGTTTCATAAGTGAGCGTTTTTCTTTTAATGATTGTTCTTGATATAAAAAACATTCGACTTCTGCGTAATAAATCATACACGCTCAATTTCTTCCATTACATAGGCTTCTATAATATCACTTTCTTTAATATCATTAAAATCTTTTATCGTAATACCACATTCATAGTTTTGTTGAACTTCACGAACGTCATCTTTAAATCGTTTTAAGGTTGCAATTTCACCTTCAAACATAACAACTCCATTGCGAATGAGACGCACGTTACTATCCCGGGTAATTTTACCATCTGTAATATAACAACCGGCAATTGTACCGATCCGTGATACTTTAAATGTTTCACGAACTTCAGCTTGACCGATGACTTTCTCTTCATATTCAGGATCAAGCATTCCTTTCATCGCTGCTTCTACCTCTTCAATCGCTTGGTAAATAACACGATGTAGGCGAACATCAACTTTTTCTGCATCAGCCGCTTTCGTTGCATTAACATCTGGGCGTACATTAAAGCCAATAATAATCGCATTAGAAGCGGATGCTAAAATAACATCTGATTCAGTGATTCCACCAACTCCTGAGTGGATGATATTAATATTAACACTTTCCACTTCAATTTTTTGTAAAGAGGCTGCTAAAGCTTCCGCTGAACCTTGAACATCTGCTTTAATAATAATATTTAATTCTTTCATTTCACCTTGTTTGATTTGTTCAAACAAATCATCCAAACTAATTCTTGCCTGCCCACTTCGACTTTGGACGATTTCTCTTTGTTGACGTGCAAGGCCAAGTTGACGTGCTTGTCGTTCGTTAGCAAATACTAAAAATTGGTCTCCAGCTTGAGGCACAGCATTAAGTCCTGTTATCTCAACTGGTGTTGATGGTCCAGCTTCTTGAATGCGTTGACCTAAATCACTCACCATTGCTCTGACCCGACCAAATGCATTACCGACGACTAATGCATCACCGACTTTTAAAGTACCATTTTGAATGAGCAAGCTTGCAACTGCGCCACGGCCTCGATCAAGCTCGGCATCGATGACTGTACCATGGGCAACTGTTTTAGGATTAGCTGTCAATTCTTCCATTTCAGCAACGAGTAAAATCATTTCTAATAACTCGTCAATCCCTTGATTTTGTAAGGCGGATAATTTGACAAAAATTGTATCCCCGCCCCAATCTTCTGCAATGAGATTATGTTCGGTTAATTCTTGCATGACCCGATCAGGATTTGCACTTTCTTTATCAATTTTGTTAACAGCAACAATGATCGGTACGCCAGCTGCTTTTGCGTGGTTAATAGCTTCAACAGTTTGTGGCATGACACCATCATCAGCAGCAACGACGAGAATAGAAATGTCAGTTACTTGTGCTCCCCGTGAGCGCATACTCGTAAACGCTTCGTGACCTGGTGTATCAAGAAAGGTGATTTTTTTCCCTTCTGCCTCAACTTGGTAAGCGCCTATATGTTGCGTAATTCCACCGGCTTCACCCTCGGTCACTTTTGTATGACGAATTGAGTCAAGTAATGTTGTTTTTCCATGGTCAACATGTCCCATAATCGTTACAACAGCAGGTCTTTCCTCTAAATCTTCTTGCCGATCTTCTGGAATATATTTATCAAAATCAGTTTCATCTAACTCGATGAATTTTTCGACTTCATAACCATATTCTTCACAAATAAGTTCAATCGCATCATCATCTAAATCTTGATTTTTTGTCGCCATAACACCTAAAAACATTAACTTTTTAATAATTTCAGCGGTGTCTTTATTTAATTTCTCAGCAAGTTGACTGACCGTTAATGGTTCAGAGTAAGTAATCTTCTTTTCTTTCGTCACTTTCTCTACGGGTTGTTGTTCTTTTGGTGCTTTCTTTGCTGTTTTTTTCTTAGTTTTTGGCCGTTTATTATCCACTTGCTTTTTCTTTTCTCCTTTTTGCTTTGGCTGCTCGTTTGATTGTTGAAAAGATTCATCGAGTTTTTGTTTAATGTCTAAAGTGATCATTGACATATGATTGGTTATATCGATATCTAATTTTTTAAGCTGATCTAATACTTTGCGACTCGTTAAATTATTTTGTTTGGCATATTCATATACACGCATTTTACTCATACGTTCACCCCCGAAATTAATTACCCTTAATTAAAGATGTTAGCTTCTTTGCAAAGCCATCATCAAGTATTGCGATTGCTACACGGTTCGTCTGTCCAATAGCATGTGACAGTTTTGCTTTTTGATCAACTAATTGATAAGGTATTTGATAACTTTTACATTTATCGGTTAATCGTTTAGTAGTCTGTGGACTACAATCAGATGCTATTAAAACAAGTTTTGCTCGTTTTTGTTGAATATCTTTAACAATCTTATCAACACCTACTGAACATTCATTCGCCCGAAAGGCTAAGCCTAATAAATTTAAATAGTTTTGCTTCATATCATCACTCTTGAACAATCTCTTTTAGTTCTTTGTAAAGATCGCTGTCAATACTTACATTTAGATGATCCTTTAAGACATTCATTTGTTCAGCCTTTTCGATCACTTTCATATCTTTAGACAAGTAAGCTCCACGGCCATTTTGTTTGCCTGTTAAATCAATGAACACTTCACCTGCTTTATTACGGACAATTCTTATGAGTTGTTGTTTTGGCAACATCTCTTGTGTGACGACACATTTTCTTAAAGGTACTTTCCTTTTTTTACGTCCCATTAAAATACCTCCCTTAAGGTTCTAGTAAAGGGTCGATATCTTGTTCATCTTCTTCTATATCATCAAACAATTGATCATCGAACAAAGATTTTTCTTCAAGAACAATTCCTTCTTCCGCTGCAGCTGATTCACTTTTAATGTCAATTTTCCATCCGGTTAGTTTGGCCGCTAAACGAGCATTTTGGCCTCGTTTACCAATGGCTAGAGAAAGTTGATAGTCTGGTACAACAACGGTCGTTTCTTTTTCTTCTTCATTTAAAATAACTTGAGTAACCTTTGAAGGACTCAAAGCATTTGAAACAAAAACAGATGGATCTTCAGACCACTCAACAATATCGATTTTTTCCCCGTTTAGTTCATCAACAATCGCCTGAACCCTTTGCCCTTTTTGACCGACACAAGAGCCGACCGGATCAATTTCAGCATCTGTCGCATGAACAGCTATTTTTGAGCGATCACCTGCTTCACGGGCAATTGATTTAATTTCTACGATACCATCATAAATTTCTGGAACTTCCATTTCAAAAAGTCGTTTTAAAAGACCTGGATGTGAGCGAGAAATATGGATTTGCGGTCCCTTAGTCGTTTTTTCTACTTTTGCGACGTAAACCTTTATACGATCATGAATATTATATTCATCTGTTGGCATTTGATCGGCTTCAGATAGTTTAGCTTCAATTTTACCAAGATTAACATAAACGAAACGATGATCTCTTCGTTGAATAATGCCAGTAATAACATCTTCCTCATGATCAATATATTGCTCATAAATGACCCCTCGTTCGGCTTCACGTACACGCTGCGTAACGACTTGTTTAGCTGCTTGAGCGGCAATTCTTCCAAAATCTTTTGGAGTCACTTCAACCTCGATGACATCTTCTAACTCATAATTTGGATCAATTTCTTTAGCTTCTACCAGTGCAATTTCAACTTGTTCATTTTCGACAGTTTCAACGATTATTTTTTGCGCATATAAACGCATGTCGTTGTCTTCTGCATTTAAATCGACCCGTACATTTGATGCCGAGTGAAAATTTTTCTTGTAAGCAGAAATAAGCGCAGCTTCTAAAGCTTCTAATAATATTTCTTTATCAATCCCTTTTTCTTTTTCAAGAAACTCTAGGGCTTCGAACAGTTTAGTATTCACAATACTTTCCTCCCTCTATAATGCAACAGCTAATCTCGCTTTAGCAATTTTGTCATACGGTATCTGAACAAGTTTTTTATGAGCCAATACTTGATATTCAATCGTGGCAACATCGTGGTCAAAGCTTAACAAAACACCTTGATATTCTTTTTCACCATCAATATGAACATATAATGTCACGTAAACATTTTTACCGATATTTTTTTGAAAGTCTTCTTTTGTCTTTAACGGTCTTTCAACACCAGGTGATGATACTTCTAAAAAGTATGTACCTTTAATAACATCGACCTCATCAAGTTTTTCACCTAGTTCAGTTGACACTAATTCACATTCGTCTAACGTAACCCCTGTTTCATGATCAATAAAAATACGTAAAAACCAGTCATGACCTTCTTTTACATATTGGATGTCAAACAACTCGAGATCATGTTCATCGAGAATAGGCTTGACGAGTTCTTCAGTCACTCGTTTAATTTGACTCATCATCATTACCTCCCTCTGACAACTTACTATATATTATAAACTAATAACTAAAATTCATTTGTTTATTTACTTTAATCAATATAAAACCCCTGCCAACAATTTCGGCAAGGGATTAACAGAAAGGTGTATAAATAAAGCGTGGGCTACCTGCCCATCAACATACTACTCATATCAATAGAACCATATCATAATGAGAAAGCATATGCAAGTTTAAAATAATGATAATTGATTTTCTTCAGCCATTCCTTCTAAACATCCGTGGCGGTCTAAGTAATCTAAAACTGTTTTTGATAGTTTACTTCTTTCACGCAAATCTTGCTTTGATAAAAATTCACCTTGCTCACGTGCTTGAACAATATTTAAGGCAGCGTTTGTTCCTAGGCCATCGACAGCGTTAAACGGTGGCAAAAGTGATTCATTGTCAACGATAAAATGCCTCGCATCTGACTTGTATAAGTCAACTTTTTTAAACGAATATCCGCGAGCATACATTTCTAAGGCAACTTGTAGCACCGTCAATAAGTTTTTCTCTTTTGGTGTAGCATCATTACCTTTTTCTTTTATTTCTGCTACCCGATTTTTTAGGGCGTCATATCCTTGAATCATCGTATCTAATTCAAAATCACGCGCACGAATTGAGAAATAAGCTGCATAAAATTCTAATGGATAATAAACTTTAAAGTAAGCAATTCGAACAGCCATGAGTACATAGGCTGCCGCATGAGCTTTCAGAAACATATATTTAATCTTTTCACACGATTGAATATACCACTCAGGAACATCGTGTTTTTTCATTTCTTGAATCCACTCTTCTTTTAAACCGCGTCCCTTTCGGACATATTCCATAATTTTAAATGCTAATGAAGCTTCTAACCCTTTTTGCATTAAGTAAACCATAATGTCATCACGGCACCCAATGACTTCAGATAATTCACAAATACCATCATTGATTAAAACTTGAGCATTTCCGAGCCAGACGTCTGTTCCATGAGAAAGACCAGATATTATGACAAGTTCTGCAAAACTATTCGGCTTTGTTTCTTCGAGCATTTGTCGAACAAATGATGTACCAAATTCTGGAACACCTAATGTGCCCGTCGCACAATCAATTTCTTCTGGTGTAATACCTAAAGCTTCTGTACTTGAAAAAAGACTCATAACTTTGTCATCATCGATCGGAACATCAAGTGGGTTTTCTCCGGTTAAATCTTGTAACATCCGGATGACAGTTGGATCATCATGACCGAGAATATCGAGCTTTAATAAATTGTTTTCGAGCGATTGGAAGTCGAAATGTGTCGTTTTCCATTCACTCTTTTGATCATCAGCTGGATATTGCACAGGTGTAAAATCATAAATTTCCTTATCTTGTGGGACAACTATAATTCCGCCTGGATGTTGCCCTGTCGTTCGTTTAACACCTGAACAGCCGATGACCAGTCGATCAATCTCGGCATTTTTCAAATGAAGTTCATGATCAGATGCAAAACCTTTCACATAACCATAAGCTGTACGTTCAGCGATCGTACCAATCGTTCCTGCTCGGAAAACATTTTCCTTACCAAACAATTCTCGTGTATAACTATGGGCTTTTGGTTGATATTCACCGGAAAAATTTAAATCAATATCGGGAACTTTGTCACCTTTAAAACCTAAAAATGTTTCAAACGGTATATCTTGACCGTCTTTGATCAGTAATTCTCCACATGTGGGACAATTTTTATCCCGTAAATCATAACCACTTGCATATGTTCCATCTGTAATAAACTCATGATAATGGCACTGCTCGCAAACATAATGTGGTGGTAATGGGTTCACTTCGGTAATTTTAGTCATCGTCGCGACTAACGATGAACCAACTGATCCACGAGAACCAACAAGATAACCATCGAGTAATGATTGATGAACAAGTTTATGAGAAGTTAAATAAATAACTGCAAATCCATGACCGATAATACTCGATAATTCTTTTTCTAATCTTTTTTCAACAATTTCTGGTAATGGGTCACCATAAATAGCCTTGGCATTTCCATAAGTCAATTTCCGGACTTCTTCTTCGGCACCTTCAATATTTGGTGTGTATAAATCTTTTTTCAATGGTGAAATTGGCTCAATCATTTCATTAATTCGCTGTGAATTTTCACTTACAATTTCTCTTGCTAACTCATCACCTAAAAACTGAAAAGCGTCGTACATTTCATCAGTTGTCCGAAAATGAACATCTGGTAATGTTTGGCGATTAAGTGGATTACCTTTTTGGGAAGCAATTAAAATTTTGCGAAACAACTTTTCATGTTTTTCAATGTAATGAACATTTCCAGTAGCGACGACTAGTTTTTCTTTTTCTTTCCCAAACTCAACGATTTTCCGAATAACATCTAATATTTGTGCTTCTGTTTCAACGATGCTTCGTTCAATGAGTCCAATATATGTTTCCGGTGGTTGAACTTCCAAATAATCGTAAAACTCAATTGCTTTTTTCGCTTCATCAGGTGTTTTTTGCATAACTGCTTCAAACACCTCGCCCTCATCACAAGCAGAGCCAACTAACAATCCTTCACGATGTTGTTGTAACAGTGATCGTGGAATGCGAGGGACACGATAAAAATATTCAGTATGTGATAAAGATATAAGTTTATATAAGTTTTTTAAACCTGTTTCATTTTGCGCTAACAATGTGCAATGAAATGGACGAGATTGTTGATAAGCATTTGTTTCGTCTAAATGATTGTTTAAATCAGAAATATTTGTCAGCTGTTTGTCGATTAATTGCTGAACAAACTTCCAAAATAAGTAAGCCGTTGCCTCAGCATCATAAATTGCTCGGTGGTGTTGGGTGAGCTCAACATTTAAATGTTTACATAACGTATTTAAACGATGATTGCCTAATTTTGGATATAAAAACCGAGCCAATTCTAGAGTGTCAATGACTGGCGCTGTAATCGTTTCAAGATCTAATTGTTTATACCCTTGATTTAAAAAGCCAATATCAAACGTTGCATTATGAGCAACTAGTACACTGTCACCGACCCATTCTTTAAATTGTTGTAAAACGATATCGACATTCGGTGCATCAACTAACATATCATCGGTAATTCCAGTAATTTCAGTAATTTTTTCCGGGAGTGGCCGGTGAGGGTTTGCGAAAGATTCAAACGTGTCGATCACTTCACCGTGCTGCATTTTTACCCCAGCAATTTCAATGATCGTATCATAAACGGCCGACAGTCCTGTCGTCTCCACGTCAAAAACAACATATGTTGCCTCATCTAAAAGACTATCGGCTTCATTGTACACAATTGGTACACCATCATCGACTAAGTTCGCCTCAACCCCGTAAATAACTTTTAAATCATGTTCTTCACTCGCACGATGGGCTTCAGGAAATGCTTGGACAACCGCATGGTCGGTAATTGCAATTGCTTCATGTCCCCATTTTTTCGCTTGTTTAATTAAATCGGTCACTGAAACGATCCCATCAAGTTGGCTCATCGTCGTATGTGTATGTAATTCAATTCTTTTTTGTTCAGCTTCATCCATTCGCTCAGCAACTTT